>OMLO01004159.1_pt1 | contig 12044 bp, 10 predicted proteins | sample 1674811 | NCBI WGS metagenome assembly OMLO01 (sample SAMN06265003, study PRJEB25207) | coral metagenome | isolation source: Coral host | place: Mexico:La Bocana,Puerto Morelos, Mexico | collected 2008-11-13
AATTATTGGAATTTTGACAAAACGCGCGTGAAATTATTTCCTAATTTCACTCGTCACCATTTGATTACCCATACTTATCCTATTCTTTTGTATCATTTTATCCTCGTCTGAAATGCGATCGTTACGCAAAACTTCAGCCTTGTGACTGCCCTTTACGGTTAACAAATAACGCCTGTATCTTCCCGACCGCGCTTAACAGTTGACAAAATGTTAGGAATTTATATATGATTTATATATCTGTAGCTCACCAAAATTGAGACTGAGGGCTTCAATGTATGATAAATAGTCCTTATAATTAGTTCCAGTTGTCAAATGGAGCGCGCCACCGCTAAATGGATTCATGGGCGTCGTAACTCCAAGATTGATTGTGTACAAAGTTGATCGAAAAATCCAATTTTCAATTGCATCTATTTACACCAGAGGTAAGGGGTGTTAACGCTTCAAAGCTAAAGCTTCTAATTAACAAGAGTGATCAAACTCAAATTTCTTTCTGAAATTGATCAAGCGCATAAAGGAAAGTCTCTCACATGAATCCAAAAGAAATGAAGGGACGATTCATGTTTTAAAACTAATTGGAAAAACTGAATTAATGAATGAAAAACTATCATGGGCCAGCTGAGTAAACGTGTCAGTAGAACAATTAGGCCAGAATTATTGGCAAACTGACTCTGAAAATGATTCTGGAAACCAATTAACATAAAAAAATATTATGGAAACTACTTCATGCAGGGTCGTTAGTCTAAGAGTTTCGCCGCAGAAAATGTATTATATTAATAGTTTACCCTCGAATGTCGCAGCTGTGTAGACCTGTTCAGTGCGCCTATCGGTCTGAAACTCGCTCAGGTTAAATATGTAATTATAATGACAGCGTTGAATTCAAAAGACATTGCAGTACACCTTTCTAAAATAGTGCGACTTTGTCATATCACGTTGTCGCTTTGCAGAGGACGGCAAAGAAATGTACAAAGATCTAAAACACACGTGCAGAACCATTGTTCTGCTCGTTAAACGTTTGCTTGGTAACCGTTCCCGTTGCCGTCTTGGTTTGCTAAAACTCTCTATTGAGACTGTGTTCGCTGGGTCTGGCGTCGTATGTGGGTTGGTTCTCGTTCTCGCTCCAGTTCTGAGGCTTTTTGTATCCATGTGGTATCCTCTGGGTTCTCCGGATTTCTTTCTCCTTCTCAATAAACAAAAACTCAAAATATATCAGTAATTCTAATTTGGCAGGGCCGGCCGGATACACGCGCCTGTTATGACAGTCAGTCGTCAGAGTTTTGTCTTTTGTGAGTTAGCAATTTCACTAGGATAGAGAACCCGCATGAAAACCACCTAAGGCTGATGTGGCTTCGTCTCTAAATATTCAGTGTAATTAATTAATCAATTAATTAATTAATTAATTTATCTATTTACTTACTTACAGTGGCCATGGTTATAAGTACTTTAGTGAATGGCTTAGTTACAATTTACGACAATGAAAGTTTGTTTGTTTACATTTCCACTGAGTAGACATGGCAAGAGGACTTAATCTTCTCTCCCTCGTGTTGATGTTGTTCTTGTTAAGTCACATCTTGGCGCAGAAACTCCGTGGATCGTACAAAGAGAAAATACGTGAGAAAATGGAAGAGCGATACGAGAAAAGAGAGCACAGGGAAGAGAGGAAAGAAGCGCTCGGGTGGAGACGTCGAAAGAGGAGCCTACATGGTATAAGATTTTTACATCTCTAGTGTGAGAAGGTTGCTGTCGAGTGATGGAAGATGAAAGGGACTGAAAATGAATTGAATTTGTTTTTTCACGCATATACCTCAGTTCCAAAAATCCGTAAAATTCTTGCCCAGCTCGTGTTCGTGCCGTGAATGGGCTGGAGTAAGCGTGACTGAGAAGGAATAATTACGACCTCTCCAAAAATGATCAAGTTTTTACCCCTTGATTTCTTTGGTTTGTCACATAGAATTCCACGAAAGATTTAAAACGCTGTTTACCATTTGAAAATATCTGCATTTGTTCCAGAGATATTTGAGTTTAAAAAATTGGGTAAAATATGGAAATGAGGTGACGGATGACGTCACACACTCAACTGAATATTACATCAAGTGTATAAATAGCACTATCTTGGTTAATTTGCAACGGAAGCCAATGAAAGGCTAATAGTTCCACATGCAACGCTCCTATGGCTTTAAAATTTATGTTCCATTACACCTGATTTCAACATTTTAGTGATTTTGAGCTCGAAAAACATTAAACAAGGCCACTATTCTCGACCAAATATATATTTCTATGCTTACTGGCTCATGCGGACTAGGTTCTATTGGCAAATAACAATATGAAACGCTTAAGGTGGCCAGAAAAGCCTTTAATATCGAAGAGGTCTGGAACCCAGTATGTTGCCATGATAACAAAAATAGTAAGCTTATATTGTGGAGCACATTGATCAGAATCTTACTGCAAAGAATCAAACAATTCCGGATGCAAATTGGTTGAGATATATCCTTGTTTATCATATTTGATCAAAATTTGGTTGAGCGTACATGACATCATCTGTTGGGTAATTTGCATTTTTAAAAACTTGAATATCTCTGGAACAAAAAGAGATATTTGAAAATAGTAAACCGCAGTTTTATTCTTGCATAGATTACTTGCCTATGTTTTAAAATAGCTTAGATTTGAAATATGCGATTTTGGTCATAATATCACTTTAAGAAACATCTCACATCAGCATGGTTTGCCTGAATCAGAGAATGAGAAATCGATTATTTCAAATGTAAATGACGGAATAATGCAAGTCGATTGAATGATCTTCATATTAGGGAGTATGCTGCAGGGACCCCACGCAAGCTGACACTCACGTAGCCTCTTGCAGGCGTGCAGTTAGTTGGATGCCTAGATAACGCTAACACTTTACGAAGAGAAGAAAATTGAAAAAATAGGTCATTTTGTCCCAGTTTTACGACGCACGAATTCAGACCAGTTGGTCGAATTTTATGCGCCGACATGTTGCGAGGATAACATTTTATCCACGTTTCCAGAAAAATGGTAATTAATGCCACACACTGATAAAACTATCGCTGCCATGTTGACCCCGCTTCATGTCCATGCAACATGCCCCCTATTGTGAATACCAATCGCAACTGCGCTTTGAGCCCACCTCACAAGACATACAGAGCCTGCGAAACTGTTTTTGAACATGAGCTGTTCTCCAAACAGGTAGTAAACTGTGTTAACTGAATGTTCTAATCATGTTTTCCTTTACAGTTTCTAGACCAGAACTAAGCAAGATAGAGGCAACTAATTTTTTTAATGGCTACGCCTATGGTGATGATTTCTGATGTTAAACTGAACTGAAGGCTTCGCCAAGTTGTAGCTTGAAGTTGGAATATGCTACGTGAAATGTATTATATCATAACAAATAAATGTTCCATATCCCGTTAATTGTTTAGCCTAATAATGATCCTGTATTCCGTTAATTGCAATATGAAAATATCCGCCAAATCGCCGGTATCCCGTCTTTTCTTATATTTTTCCAGTTTTTCAGTAATCTGTTAATCGGATGAGTGTCAAAATTGCAAAAGACTATTTCCCCCATAAACCGCGAAAACAGTTAGCTCAAACGAGGAGACCTCTTCCAGGGCCTCGATGAAACGCCTCGTGCTCATGGCTTGAGCGCAGACTGATTTGATCGTTTACTCGTTGGTCGGCCCATCAAAGAAAAAGAGGCTAAATTCAGCATGGTGATTCAGACTAATTTTCGTTTGTCAACGCACTGCTCGCTGATGCAGTAGTTTCTTATCCTTTCCATTGTATTTTGCACGCCATGCATGCCTCAGCTTGATATTTCGAGGGAACAGTTGTCATGGTAGCAACTAATACAAGCCGGCTCCAAATAAGGCTAAAAACGTCATTACTTAGGAAGATGGCGGTCGCAGTGGAAGACGAAATCTGAAGTTCTTCACGCTTCTTCGCTTGTACGGGCCATCTTATCACTACAGTAAAGACATTAACTTTACAACTAGCCTTCATTGCATGAAGGTAATGATCTAAGTAAGGATCGTAGTTTAATTCACACGCAAAGTCTACACATGAACAGTTATGCTCTAAGCATGACAGTGCCGGTTCGTCGAGAGACGAAGGAAGTATTCTTCAGTTTTGATCCTTCGCTTTGAAGTACCAGAACCAAAAAGAAGCAATTATCCAGGAAAACTAAAGAGGCTACATAGTTGATTGCCTGGTAAGTTGAGTTAAATGGTGCTTAATTCAGAATATTGAGCGCTCGAGGGCTCTATTTCCATAATTTTGTTTACTTGTTTCGCCCATTTTCCATAGACTGCACTGTTTGCATGATCATTCGCCAGGTGGAAACTAAGGCCAAGCTAATGTTATTCGAACTCGAGAAATTCTCTTGTAATTGATCTACTTCCCTTATAGATGTAGTAGAAAAATCTCAAATGACTTAATAAGCTTGTCTTTCTCGATCACGTAGCTAACTCTGTGCTCCGCGTAAAACTAAATAAAGCCTTATCGGTGCGGCATACTAAATTATAAATCTCCCTTGACCTGAACTCGGATATAACAATTCTGAGAAATCTTGACCAATCACCAGTGTTGTTCCGGGTCTCACAGTGATGTCAACTAAAGCAAAACACAGACTTGTATTTGTAACCGCAACAGAAATTATGTCTTATACTCGCACTATAATGATCCTAGAAATAGGTTTTCAAGCTGTTTCATGTACTTTTGACAATCTAGTGAACATAGGTTTTTTTTCCTTTTTTTCTTCCAAAACTCTTGGGGGAAAAAAAAAAAAATATATAAAAAACTAAAGAAAAAAAAAAAAAAAAAAAAAAACGACAAAGAAGAAGGAAAACCTCAACAAACCTGCGTTGTACTTCAAATCACCTTCAACAACTTTAATTGATGGGAATTACACCTTGGAATGATTCTTTGCAGGCTGAGATACACTAAGCAACTAGTTGCTTTGATAGGTCTCTGTGAGAAGCCATCCCAGTGTAATATTTGCAGGTGACATATCGTTGTAACAAGAGAATGCACTAGATCTCAGCAATTTTTGCCCCATTAGACTATTCTAGCTCCGAGGCTAAAGGGATGACTGCTTAGTTTTGGGATAGCTTTTTCCTTAGTCTTTGTGATTTTTATTCCACAGGTGTCAATTTTCTTCACAAAACAAGATCTGTAGACTGAGGTTTTTGGCTTACAGTGCATTAAGATATTCCATCTTTTCTTTGCAGCGTAAATCCCTGATACTCATTCTGGCATTGTGTGACATTACATTTTTGACAATCTTTTAGCCTTGAAGAACCATGGCAGAAGCAGTCAAAGTAATTGTACGGTGTCGTCCTCTTAACCAACGTGAAAAGGACTTAAATTGTGAAGTAGTGGTACAGATGGACCCGTCTACTGGACAGTGTGGTTTGAGCAAACCTGGAGATAAGACTCAACCTCCAAAGTTGTTCACATTTGATGGTGCTTATTTCATGGACTCCACCACTGAAACAATTTATAGTGATATCTGTTTTCCTTTGGTTGATGGCGTGTTGGAAGGGTACAATGGTACTGTATTTGCATATGGTCAGACAGGCTGCGGAAAGTCCTTCAGCATGCAAGGAATAACTGACCCTCCAACGCAAAGGGGTGTAATCCCACGGGCATTTGAACACATCTTTGATGCTATTCAAGTTTCTGAGAACATGAAGTTCTTGGTTCATGCCTCTTACCTGGAGATATACAATGAAGAAATCCGGGACCTTCTCGGCAAGGATCATAAATCCAAGTTGGAACTGAAGGAGCATCCTGAAAGAGGGGTCTATGTGAAGGATCTCACTCAGCACCCTGTTCACAGTGTACCTGAAATGGAGAAGGTTATGGATCTCGGAAGTAAAAACCGATCAGTTGGTGCTACTCTCATGAATGCTGACTCATCGAGATCACATTCAATTTTCACGATTAACATTGAGATCATGGAGACAGCAGATGAAAGCGGTGAGCACATTAGAGCTGGTAAACTTAACCTTGTTGACTTGGCTGGAAGTGAGAGGCAATCTAAGACTGGTGCTACAGGTGATCGGCTCAAGGAGGCCACAAAGATTAACCTGTCGTTGTCAGCACTAGGCAATGTTATATCTGCTTTGGTAGACGGGAAGTCAACTCACATTCCTTATCGCGACTCGAAGTTAACCAGACTACTCCAGGTAAGCGGAAGCTGCTAGAAGGACATTAGGACTATTCTAGCTGTAGGTGCACTTACATCTATACTGTGTCTTTATTGTTTATTATAATTTATAATATAGATAGGACCCGGCGTGCTGTGATTTGTTGAAGAACCCATGTTTTGTCAGAGCATAAAACATACAAAAGGCTGTTTTATTGTTTTTCACTACATTATATATATTTATTTAAACCAAATGAAGAAGCCTAAGCGTGTATTACAGTGTGATAAACATGATGGTCATTTGAGAACACTCAAATGCCCGTCATGTTTTATCACAGTGCAATACACAGCTTAGACTTCATTATAATTCATTTGTTAAGTAAAATCTGTTTGTGGTTAGAGTATTGTGTGTATATACAGCTTGTGGTGGAGTGTCAAGTTTTTAAAAAATGTCAAAGAACCAGTAAACATTTAAAAAGCCTTATACAGCACCTAGTGATGTGCTGCTAACAAGAAGTTGATAAACCTGTAAGAAAACTTAATTTGTGGGAGATGCAGCTATAGCCTAATAATTTTTGTTAGTGTGCAGGAATTGAATGCTCTGGGGTTTGAATTCTAGCCAGGATCACTGTGTTGTTGCTTTGGGAGGCAGTCTCCTCTCATCATACTTAGATGCTGGCATGGGCCAGATTAGCATACAGCTCTGTAGTGATTTCATGTATTGGAAACCACAGATACAGGGGTTTCATTAATTGGTGTGCAGTGGTCAAATTGACCAGCTGTGATAGTGGTTTTGCAAGCCTGGCTTGACCATCTGGCAAAACGTTTTTCTTATATGGAAATTCAGTTCAAATAGGTTTGCCTGCCTGTGAAAACCAAGAAACCCCTACAGTTATGAAATCAGAACCTACAAGCACCTGTCACTCAGTTACACATCCATTAATCACACAACAACAAATACAATTGACTGGCAAACTCTCTATTTCAGGACTCACTGGGTGGAAACACAAAGACACTCATGGTTGCATGTCTGAGCCCAGCTGACAACAACTATGATGAGACCCTGAGTACATTGCGGTATGCAAATCGTGCGAAGAACATCAAGAATAAACCGAAGATCAATGAAGATCCAAAGGATGCCCTTCTTAGGGAATATCAAGAGGAAATCCAGAAGCTGAAAGCCATGTTAATGGGTCAGATGGCGGTCCCAGCTGACCTCGCGACAGGTGTGATATTTGAAATGATTTACTCTACATGTTTTACAGTATATGGTAATTTTTTCAGGGATTTCAAAGGGGGCTGGGCACTAAGCAAATTGACAAGCTGTGAGGACCATTTTCCCTACCTGGTTTGACTATCTAGAGGAAATTTTTTCTTACAGAGAATTTCGGTTCAAATAGTTTTTCCCACCTGTGAAAATTGTGAAATTCAGTCAGCACCCGTGAGACAGCCATATCTGTTTTAGAGAATTGTCCACCTAACAGTCTGTTTTGAGACATTTCACAGTAGGGTCCCAGTGGAACACTCCTACTGAAACATTCACTGAGTTGTCTCTCCCTTTGCATAAGTTTGTCATACACTGTATGTCACTCAAGTTGTTGCTGGAAGAATAATGGATGTCAGAAGTGCAAGAGAGTGTGATGAAGTTGTAGTAAGACTGAATGCTTACACTGTATTTAGAGATCACATGGCCTAGTTTTGAAAAATGGATAATGCTTTCCTCTGGAAAAATCACTCATTAGTGGATATGCTACAGGTCAAAATTAAATTCAGGTCAAACTTATTTTAACCTATAAAGGGTGAAAGTTTCTAAAGAAACTGTGGTGCTGTATCGGTGGGGGTAACAAGGTAATTTGGTTATATCAACTAAGTTGAAAATGTAAATTGGCCACCGTAATGAGTTATAAAGTTAGCTTTATAACTCGTTATGGTGGCCAATTTACATTTTCAACTTAGTTGATATAACCAAATTATTTTAACTTAGTTTGATTCTCAATTTCCTTTGTCTTCTAATCCTAATTATTCATAATCAATGAATACGTAGGGTTAAGAGACAAAGGAATTTAATTTTGACCTGTAACAGATACATAATTTGTACATGTATAAAATGTATCTACACTAACACTATATTCACTGGGTGACAACTTATTCAGAGGATAATTCGTGGAATGGCAAAGGTTGCCAATCTGGGGTGGATACAGGGTTTTATAGAAGTGGGTTTTAGATAGGGAAGCTGAAGGCGATCCTCTGTATGGGGATGCGAAGGCATCCTCACCCGTAATATCTTTAAAACTGAGGTCCTCACAAATTGGATTTCGGGCATTCTGAGGCCAAGTCAGTGTGATATATGTCTCGATTTTTAAATTTAGGAGGTTTAACCAAATCCCCTGAACCACCCCTAGACCTGCCCTGGGTTGCCAATCCATATTACCTTGCTTAACAAGGGTATGCTCTCTTTCAAGCTGTCATCTAAAATGTTTTTCTCAAACACAGGGGGCTCGTCTGTTGTTCCTGCTCCATCTGTAGCAGCCCCGCCCAAAGCCTTTCAATCCCAGGATCATTCTGCCCTAGTTGCCATGGAAACCGAGAACCTCAGAAAAGAGTATGAGGCGAAACTGGCAGACATGAAGTCGTCTTATGAAGCAGAACTTATGTCTAAACAGAAGCTACAAGAAGAAATGGAGCGGTTGCAGAACGACTACAACAGAAAGGTTCACAATGTTGAGGAGCATTATGGGAGCACTACAGCCGGGACAACCGCTGCCCAAGTAGGGGTGGGCAGGGGAGGTCTACCAGTAGACAGTTCTATTAGTTTGATTGCATTGGCGAATGACCTGGTAAGTTAAAAGAAATATCTATGAAAATAAGTCTGCCATTTTTGAAGATAACGTTACCAATCAAAGGTGCTGGTGCGTGTAATTGTTCCATAGACCCTTAACGTGAAATGTTCTCATTCTTTTTATTAGGATCACCGACCTTCCGCTGTATCGACTGGGAGCTCAAATACAACGTTCAACGTAATATCAGGACCACTTCAAGGAATGCAAGACTCGAGCCAAGACCAGAGTTTGTTACAAACTGTAAAAGACAAGGCTATCAAGGGTGTTCAAGAGGTGAAGAACGTTATACCAGGGCTGGAAGATTTACACTTCCTAAGTCAAGGCCTTCCCAACGATGCGCTGGTAAAAAGACTTCAGGAACTGCAGGAAAAGTTTGTCGGCGGTGAGAAGAAAAACGATCAGAAATTAAAAGAGAAAAGGAAAGCGAGAAAGAGCTATGCTTTGTCGCAAAGAGAGAAACTGGCAAAGGCGGCGAAGAAGATGGAAGATGATGGTATTATGGTCAAAGTTTACGACAATTTGCAAGATGAAATAAAAGTGAAGAATAATGCCATTAACCAGATGGAAGGAAAATTGAAATCCGCGCAATCCGAGATAGACGATCTGCAGACTGAATTTGAACGTGATCGCGAAGATTACTTGGAAACGATTCGAAAGCAGGAGCAAACTATTAAGCTTCAACAACAGATTTTGGATAAAATCCAGCCATGTATACGACGCGACTGCAATTATTATAACATCGACAAGGTTCGATCGGAGAGCGCGTGGGATGAAGAATCCGGCAAGTGGAACATCCCTGAGCTAGTCATTACAAAGACAACGCTCCCTACCCCTGGGATTATGCCGGGTGCAAGCACCCCCGCCCGGGGCCTGAAATCACCCGTTAACAGACCCCAGGTCAATAACCAAGGGCAAGTCGTCAATGGACACTTAGGGGGACACCCTGAGGAACCAAGCGAGGACCGTTTTCTTCAGCATTTGTCGCGGAGCTCTCATGAAGGTTACGCGTCGAGTTATTTTAAACCTAAAAGAGCCGACCGTTTATTAGCTGAGAACACAAAATTTGAACGATACGACAAGCGAGAGTCATCTCCCTCGGGTGGAACACGCCCTCAACACGGATTTCCGGGTGCCGGGGGATCAAGTGGAACATTAAACAACAATGTTCCTCCAGTGAGTGTAGGTAATATTGGCGGGATGGCCGCCATGGGAAGACCGGTTAGATTGGAATCACTGCACATGCCTGGGGAAAGAGAAAAGAAGAAAAAGAAACACAAGAATTTAGACGAAAGAAGGAGAGATGACTGGCCGTAAAACAATCGGCTTGAAAATTCTCGTGCGCGTCGTGGGTGAATAATCATTTATAGTAAGTTTTAGGTAGATCTTTGTTGTATTTTGTTGAATCTGGGTCTTAACCTCGCAGTTTCGTAGACATGTAAAAAACAAATGGAAGGAAGCACTATAGAGAGCTTGATGTAAACATTGCAATATTTTTTCTTGTATTGATTGACATTGGTTGACATTCGATTGAATTAGATCCGACAGATTTCACCAAGAAATAGATCTCGTTCGGCGTACCCCTCAAATGTGTAGTAAGCTGTTATACTAGAGTTACAATTCGACAGGAGATAACGGTACAGAAAGATGTGTTCAAAGTCTAAATTATGTAGCTAGTTATGAGTGTTTTTCAGTGTGATATTCCTGGTGAATTAATATATTTCCGAGTGCATGCACTTCATTGTAAATTACCTATGGTAGGCAGGCAGTCTTTCTGTCATAGATGTAGATGAACTCGTCAAACGGTTGACGGTATTGTACATTCAAAGAAGTTTTAAAATATGTATCATTATTTCACTCACGGTGAATGGTAATGACTTTGGTGTTTCTGTAGGTTTCAGTCAATCTGAAAAAAAAAATAATACCGAAATTCCTCTAGTGAAGATGAAGCAACGCCTTTAAAAGTTGAAATGAAAATGAATACGAAGTCCGTGACACATTTTTCCTGCGTTTTTGTCTCATAATCCAAGTTTATCAAAACTATTTTGTTCCATATGCCATTGCCATCCAGTTCACTTTTCTCCATACCTATACAGTTTATTGAGTTTTTGAAAATTCAATTTTTCTATTAGTCTGAAATTCATCCGTTTCTTCCCTTTGTTTCTATGGCTCGATGCAGTGTGTGTAGTTCTCAAATGCTCCCATACCGTTTTCCTATCTGATTAACATAATAGTTGTTGTGAAAGCTTGTGAGTTTAAGGGGAATTCATTTTACATTTATAGCACGGGCGTTTTCTTTAAATTATTAATATCGACTTCTGCTGTATCATAGACAACCATCAATTATTTTGCTCTTATACTCTCTGTAAGTCCCATTAGTTCAAATTTCATAATTCTTAGGTCGTGCTTTCGTCTAGTGTAATATTCTGATGGTTTACACAGATAAAGATTGTGCCTCCATTCGTTATAATTCCAAAATGTCGCTAGAAGGCAAAGTGATCCCCTAAAAGCCATTCAAGTAGTTGATGAGCAAGTGGAAAATGCTTGCAAGCAAACTGGGGCTAATATGTTCGGGTATGTTTTTTTTGACCGAGAGAAAACGTCCTGTTGAGCTTTCAGCCCTAAAAACAACTGTTGATCTGGCGAATACCAGTTTCCAGGTTTTACCATACTCAAGCCAAAACTTTCTATCTCCGTCGCCCACACCCGCCTCACCTCTCTTGTTAAATTGTAATGGCCTGTGGATTGAGCGATCCCTGGCCAAGATTACAGTGCTGTGTTTTTCGTCGGCGTATGGCAGAGAGGGCAGGGCCGTAACTAGACTTGAGACCAAGACGAGGCAAAAAGGTCCGAGCGCCGAAGGCGCGAGCCGCTAGGGGGGTCTGGGGGCAAGCCCCCCCCACCAGAAAATTTTGAAATATAGAAGCTCTGAAACGCTATTTTGAGCATTTTTCAGGAAGCAATTCTTAAAAAAAAATCAATCTCGTCCAAGTGTAACATGACACTTTTTATTGCTTTAAAGATACTATCAATGGCATATGCATATG
>OMLO01004161.1_pt1:0-2500 | contig 12039 bp, 6 predicted proteins | sample 1674811 | NCBI WGS metagenome assembly OMLO01 (sample SAMN06265003, study PRJEB25207) | coral metagenome | isolation source: Coral host | place: Mexico:La Bocana,Puerto Morelos, Mexico | collected 2008-11-13
CACACGCCATATCTCTGAAACAAAGTCGGTGACCCCCAATTTTTATTTCATTTCTGAAACAAGTAAGTCATTATCTGTCCACGGTAGAAGTTTAAAAAAAATCTATCGAGTAGAAAATTTTTGCGCGAACGTCCTTAAATCACCAAGCTTAAACATGTGTTTTAACGTCTTATGACTTGTTGTTATGTGCTCAACTTGATAAAATTCTTGGTTGTTGTTACTCATTTCGTATTGTCTATTCTTTCAGTTATCTAACATTGAAAGTATGTAAGTCCTATGGGGACACCCAAGCCTCACTAAAAAGGTCATTGGTGATAATTTACGCAGTAGTCAACGGAGATGCTATTCAAACTGATTATATATGACCATTAGGATGTTATTTATCTTAACAGAGGGCCATTGAATTGAATCCAACGGACCCCACTTCCCAGCATTTACTTGGTCTCTGGTAGGCAACTTGTTAATTTTGAATTTTATTGATTCATCTGTTTAACATTCGTATTGATCTGAAGCTGGCACAAGTATTCATAGTCTTGCTTCATAATAGTTATAGTGATGATCATCGATCAAGTTAGCTGAAGGTTGTTCAGTGCCATTTGCTTTCTATGCTATTAACCATTATGTATACTGGCCAAGCAACTTCTCCCAATCAAAAAGCTATTTAAATGAACAAATAATTACTTTCAAGAGCAAAGCACATCCACTTTCCTCAGTGAGGAAAGGTTCTCGCAAGCTTATGAGCTGAACACGTTGGCGACTTTTTCGAGCAACAACCTTAAAGAATTCATAAATCACTCGCCTGTGGCTCGTGATTTACAAATTCTTCTTGTGTTCTTCCAACATCCTGCGTGGTTTATCAGCCTATAAATCATAAACACTCGTGGTCTATTGCTTAAATATCGTGATTTGTCAGTGTCTTGCAGATCAATTATTTGCCTTGGCCTTCGGCTGACAATTGATCCGCTGGCCACTGAGAAATCACAATATTTTGCCACACCTCGTCCAATAATTGTCAATTATTTCCCATGGTCTTCTTATAAGTACATGTGCTTAAATATTCCTGCAAGTTCTGTGGTGAGTTTTAAGTTCAAAAATAGTTGAAATAACCGGGTCAGGATGAAATAGTTTAGTATTTCAAGCTTTAGTTGGTTGATTTGCATTTTTTTCAACCTGGACTTTAGGTGTTTTACCTTTGCTGAGATGCCTTGGTATCAAAGGAGCGTGGCCGCTGCTATCTTTACTGACCCCCCGGAATCTTCATATGAGGAGGTAAACAACTGCTTTTCAACACTATTAGATTTAGTTTAAAACCTCACAACAACAAGAAGTTTTAGTTCACCTCAGAGTTAAAATTCCAATGTTACAGAGTACAAACAAACGTGATAGGGATGCTGGCTAACTCAAATAACTCAAGAATTAAATATGTGGAGTACTGTTCTGTGGGGTGGTCCGGCGTAGGCGTAGCGTTTCTTGCTCCCAGCTTTAATCGATGCTGATGACAATGGTGTAAACCTCCTAACCTTATGCCTGCAACCAAATTCTGGCGCGAGTGAGCTTTTGTTCAAGTCACTTCACTCTTGTCCAGCAGCCATAACGTTACTTAATAAATAATTCTGTCTGCACAATGCATGATTTTAAGGCACTGAACGAACACAGAAGACAAAATGTCAACTGCCCCCTACTTTTCCGTAGCCTGTGTGACATCTGCTCTCTCCGAAACGAAAAAAAAAATAATAGAGCGCGATCTATTCTTTTGGGGAGAATGGACGTAACACAGACTGACTTTTCCCGTTGTCTGTTCGTGAGTACAACAGCACGTCTCTTTTACATCGGATAAAGCAAGTAAATTTCTCATGTTGATCTTGATTATTGAAAACGTTTAGTATTACATTCTTAATACAGTCAAACCTCTGTAAAACGGCCCTCTGTTAAGCGGTCACCCTCTATTAGGAGTTTACCATTCAATTTCGCGAAATTCGTTTTATTTATTTACCTCTATTAAGCGGACTTAGTTACCGTTTAGACTGGCTAACTTTATTGTATTTCACCTCTGTTAAACAGGCGCTCTGTTATATTAGGCCGGTGGTCAGTTTTATGGTCACGAAGAACTTTCGTTGGAGATGAACAAAGTCAGTGACTTGCTTTACCAAATTAAGCTATGCAACCCCAAATCACAGATAACCATAACTGACTTTTTCACTTCATGTTAGAAGATGCAAACACTGTCAATGATCCGCTGTATAGGGAAGACGCTCAACGCTTGTCTTACGAACAAAATTACCTTAAATCTGGTGACTAGTGCGTGGAGTCCTTGGATACATTTCGCAATACAGTTCATTCTCGTCCGCAGAGGCCGGCTTCTTTTGGCAACACCAAGAATCGCGCCCTTGGGGTTAAGTCCAACACTGGAAGTCTGCGATTCACGGACCTTCCGTCAAATCTGATTGACTGAAAAATATGACGAACACTCTGTACGACTGACTACATCTACATTTAATTG
>OMLO01004161.1_pt1:7500-12039 | contig 12039 bp, 6 predicted proteins | sample 1674811 | NCBI WGS metagenome assembly OMLO01 (sample SAMN06265003, study PRJEB25207) | coral metagenome | isolation source: Coral host | place: Mexico:La Bocana,Puerto Morelos, Mexico | collected 2008-11-13
TATAGGTCTCTTGCTTCTGTCCAGGGCGGTGGAACCGGTGTAGCACAGAGCATTCTATCTTCTTGATCTATTCACGTCATTGACTAGAACTTTAAGGTGTGCGATGGGGGAGGAGATGAAGCCAGGCGAGATGCACATGGGTGCATCAGGAGTAAATCCCGGTACAGTTACATCTGGGCTTCTGCTGTATTCCAAGTATTCGTCAGCCTCATCCTGACAGAAAAAAAATGCCATTGTTTTGGTTGTTCTATTATTCTAATGAGTAAAACATTTTGAAATTAAATTTCATTATTACAAAAGTAAGCGAAGTATGTTACCTCTTCTTCTGAATGTTTCTCATCTACCTCGTTTTGTTCCAGTCCCTCCCATTCTTGATAGAATGACTTGATAAACTTGCCTGATCTGTGGTCACAAAAGTTCAGAATAACATACATACATAATACTGCATAGGCTTTATTTATACACGGTACCAAATTTTACTATAACATATCAATTATGAGCGGAGCCCCTCAAGTTATAAGTGCGAATTTGCGATATTGTTTGAAAAAGTTGATGGAAGTTGATCATTGACCACCTTATACATAGTAACCGCTAACTGTTTAGTTCGCCTTTTTTCAAGTGCATCCCAGTCAGGGTAATATAGTAAACAAGATGGGGTCAAGAAATCGGAATTTGTTATTATGCGAGCAGTCGTATCTTGTAGAGTCTCTCGGATACATGATAGTAGTATCCAACGCACCAAGTCCATAGGAAGCAGTCTGCCTGCCGCTATCAGTGGTTCCAGGCCTCAAATAACATTTCGTTTCGGACAAGAGACTGAGTAGTAGCTTAGAGTTGACTGTCCTCGTGTGAATTCAGTTAGTGTAACTGTTGATTGGGTCATGTGAAGAGGATTATTTAATGGTGTAATGTTCAAAAACGAAACTCTTGGGCCACGTTTACGAAATTTCCCAAAAAGAGGGCTTGCTTCTCTCTCCTTGACGGGAAGCCTCCAATTTTCGATTGCATGAATAGAAATCGCTTAAGCCTTGTCCACATGATAAATTTTTGTGGTAATGTTTATGTGAAAAATACATTTGATCGTGAAGATGGTACAGCAATTATTTGTCAGCAGTTCAAAGTTTAGTGCGCCAGTAATGACTTTGGACAGCAGAGATACTAGAAAACAAGGCGGGGCTGCTTAGTCGCCCTCCTGGTCGCTTGCTTACGAATATATTTGAACATTTTATGTGACGAATCGTGTACACAAGCAATTTTTCCTATGTGGCAACTTTTTTTCTCACATAAAAGCTATTTAAACCCACCAGACATTCAGCAAATATATTTATCACAAGAATTCTTACACAATGATTGTCACAAAAGCTCGTGTAGACCAGGCGTTATAGGGGGCAAAATCAACTAATGCACAGTTAACAAGTTTCGTGCGCACGTGACATTCTTTTGACGTTTGCGAGGTCGCGCTTATGTGAAATTGTTCTTGGAGCAAGTAATTCGACTGTTTGCAGTCAGTTAGTTATGTGAGTTTGGTTTGCGAAGAGAGAATTCGGTGTAAGTTCAGAGAATTTGAAGCCGAACGTAGTCGGGTTGCGTAGAAACGTATAGAAAAATGGCATGTACTAAATCCCGAAACAACGAAAGGAAACGACCGAAAGGAAACGAGCGAAACCACCAAAACGAAAAACAGACAAAAGACAGAATTATCTTACATTAACGACTTTGAACAGTAAGACTGGCTTGTAAAGGCTAAGTGGAACGCTGGCCAAAGCAGATGGGGAAAAGAAAAAAGGAAAATGATAGAAAAGTTAAGAAAAGAAGCATTCATTGATAACGTCTGCTTTTCTCCCTTAGACTACGTCCGTTTAAACTGTGTAGTAAGGGAGGAGCTGGGATCAGCTTTTTAGGGTTTACTCCGCAGACGTTAGTTCATGGGAGTGAGGAATGAAAAAAGCTTCAATTGACAATCAAACTCAACGAACTTGTAATTAATTTTCTTGGGAACAACTCATAATTAACAGTTATCTTGTAATCAGGCTTCCATAGTAAGGTGCCAGAGATCAATGATGTTTTTTTTTTTCATGTACTTTTTACTTGTTTCGGTGGTTTCGTTTCGCTCGTTTCGTTTCGGGTTTTAGTGCATGCCTAGAAAAATACGTCGCGCCGAAACTCTGAAAACTCTGAAAAGAACAGGAAATAAACGTGGAATTTTACAAAGTGTTTCAAAACAAGGCTCAGTAAGTGAAGCTAGTTTCATCATTAGATGTACTTGCCTTCTCAACAGATATGGATCAAAAGGAAAGAAGGAATCCAGTTGATTCATGAAAGACAAGTTTAACACAGCACGATTCGACGTTGGTGTTGCCACTGGCAACATCATTCTGTTATTTTGTTCAATGATAGTGTAGCAGAAGACGAGCTCATGTTGCCTGTAAGAACAAAAAAGTGTTCATTAATTATATCCCAAGCGATTTGCTATCAAATCAAAGGGCATTATCACATAAAAAATTATCCTTGTTCATTGGTCAAAAAATCTGATTGCTGAGGGCTGGTTGCTCGACTTTTCAAAGTCACACTTCGTGCTCTTCAAAAGCTTTTTGCTCTGAAATTGAACGTTGTATATGAAAATAAAAACGAGATTACTCCACTATTTTGTCGCCTTATAGCGCCGCGAACAGCTGAAAATAGATCTATGAACCACCAAGAATTGATTGCCAGAAAAATGAGTCACTTTACCTTGTAATGTGAGCAAACATTTTAACAACCATTGGCAAGCAAACCTGAGAAGAAGAAAAAAGAAAAACAGAATATTGGCTGTTTCTATACTACAAGCGCATTATCCGTCTGGATGAACTTGGGCAAACATTTGTAGTTCGTCTAGCTATGCGTCTCTAGACTCAAGACGTGTTATATGTTTAGACGAACTATCCTTCGAAATTCGTCTCGAACGACGCACTAGGAGAAATAGTTCATAATACGTCTTGTGCGCGTTTTTATACCAAAGATACATAACCAGACGAACTACAAAAGTTTGACCAAGTTCGTCCAGACGGATAACGCGTCCTGTACTATAAAAACGGCCAATAATTAATGTTTTGGATTATGAGATTCCACAAAGGCAAAAGAAGAATCATCGGCGCTCGGGGTTGTTGTTACTCTGCACTCGTACAGAATAGTGACTCAAAACATAAATATACACTGAAAATTGGTGTTAGGTGGTGAGTAAACAAAAATGAAAACATGACAATCTGACCTTCAGTGGATTCATTCGACAAGTAACAATTCTATCAAGGTTCAATCTTCTTAAGTATTTCAATCCTGTAAAGCAACCAAGAGAACATTGGAATGAAAAGGCGGCTGCTATCAGTGACATCATTCTTGTAACTTTATTCTGAAAGAGGAATTTTGGAAACAAGCGAAATCGTCCATTGCTATCAAGAGGATTTGAAATTTCTCACAGAAACTTTTGACAATCGTCCCACCTTCTTCAATGTCCAGTAACTGCTTGTGCCGAAAAATTAACATGTAGAAAAGTGCCTGAAAGTGAATTAGATTGTGGACAAAAATCAGTGACGAAGAACCTGTTCACATGTCTGTTCTGAACAAAGTTTTATATCCAACATTTCCAAATTCAAATTCGACCCGGATAGAAAGACGAGTACGAAACCAGCTAGGGTTGATGTGGCTTCTACTCTATGACATATTTTCAATCCTTACTGATCACTGTGGTTGGAGTAGAGAACTGAATGTGAACAGCATACCTGACAAACAGAGTAGAATGGTCCGTATTTACCGACATCAGGTGCTAGACAACCAGCATCGTTCATATCAATATAACTGGAAAGTGAACAAGTGTAACTCAGGGTAAGCACATTCAATTTACTACTGTAACAGTGACTGACAGCCAACAAAATCATCTTACCAGTGAATCCAATGTGCAACAAGATCTAGACAAGTTTGTACCGTGCTGCGAAACAACAAATACGACAATTAACATACCATATACTAATCTAGATTTGTATTCAAGTACACTATGCCTATAGGAAACTGTCGAAATGCTTTGAAAATAATATTCCACAAAGCTGCCTACTTTGTTGTCTTTGACCAATCTTACCTAATGGGAATGTACTTAGCCCTGGCTATAAAGCTTGCAATATACGCTGCACAGGCCTGTCTTAGGATTGCAGGCGTGTTGGGATCTGCAATCTAAAAAAACAAATTTAAAGCTGAATCTAGGCTTAAAATCCACAAGCTCTTTTACATAGCTCTTACTAACCGAGTTCGAGGTCCGTACAGTGAGTTACGGACCGAAAACGAGGATCGGTAACGGACTGAGAAGACGAGATTAGTAAGACATTTATATCTCTTACTGTGTGTCTGACGGGTTCGAGAACGACTTCTGTTCGTGCGAAACGGCTTAAAATTTCTGAAGCACGTCGAAAGCAAAATGAGTCAATTTGAAATTGCTGTTAAGGTCATTCCCCAGTATTGCACTGCGCATCTCCTACTGCGCACAATTTCACACGCGATTAGCGCGCGCGCATT
>OMLO01004162.1_pt1 | contig 12039 bp, 10 predicted proteins | sample 1674811 | NCBI WGS metagenome assembly OMLO01 (sample SAMN06265003, study PRJEB25207) | coral metagenome | isolation source: Coral host | place: Mexico:La Bocana,Puerto Morelos, Mexico | collected 2008-11-13
GCTCGAAACGTCAGCTTCATAACTCGTTACGGTGGCCAATTTACATTTTCAACTTAGTTGATATAACCAAATTATCACGTATAGAAATCGAGAATGAACTAGTCGTTGAAAACTTTATCTAAATCCTCTTCACAGACCCTTCGCCCAGAGGCAGCCGTTATTTTGTTGACAAGGGGACACTGCTACGGTACTTATCATCTATCACAAAAGAGATAGTGAGTAGCGTGGCCAATCAGAAAACGGCCTTCGTGATAGAATGCTAGTAGATCTATACTTATGGGTATTATATATAATAATAATATTACTTGAGAAGTTAGCCTGCATGCCAAGCGCTTTCCAAGGTGGAGACAAAAGGAGTGTGTGGAAAGCGACTTCCTTTTCTACTATATGTTGGCTTCTTCGATGTCGCTGACATTAGAGTACATGTGCATACGCAATTATCAGGTGTCATAACTCCATTTTCAGTTTTCCTTGGGACGATATGATAACAAACCTTACCAGTGAAACCTCTAGAGGGTGCGATTTTCCCATGTATGACCTGCGCAAGTTTGTGTGGAAAGAAATACAGAACCGCTACAAAGATATCTACGGACTGGTGAGGGCCATAAGTCTTACAAGAGAAGACATCGCTGACATACTCCAACAAATAAACACAACTCGAAACAGCACGTCGATAAACGATTCCGTCTGCCATTGGCTAAACAAGTCACGTGATATTTGGTTGCCATGGATACAAACAGAAACTACCGTCAAGAGAACTGTGTTCATTGGAGGGATGTTTCCAAGCCTCGTGGAACCCAAAGCGATATGGTCAAGTCCTGGTGTTGAAGTCGGAGCCCAACTGGCTGTAAAGGAGATTAACAAATACAAAGATGTTCTGAATCGTTTTAGGCTCGAGTTGCTCGTTGCTCCGACCCAGTGTAGAAGGGAACTCGTTATTCCAGCTTATGTGAGATATCTTAATCGCGACGAGTCACAAAAAATAATTGGTATTGTTGGTCCGGCTTGCAGCAAAGCCACACTTCCGATCGCCGAAGTATCACGATTCCACAACACGATTGTAATGGGTTACGGAGCTGATGACGTGTCGCTGTCTGATAGGACGAGATTTCCGCTGTTTTTCCGAACGAATCCGAGCATCGACGAATTTAAGTTTGCATATTTGTCGGTCTTTCGCGCGTTTAAATGGAAACAGTGTGCGATCTTACGCGAGGCAAAGTACCCTGTCAACACAGTTAGGTCTCGCACCGAATTTCTAACCAAACATGGAATTCAAGTGCTCTCACGTGAGTTGCCCTCCGATGGGGACCTCGATGCTAGAACTTACGTCAATAGTGTCGCAGAGAGTAAAGTGACGGTGATCATGCTGGATGCTTACCCAGCAGCCACCAGGGCAGTCACTTGCCAAGCATACAAAGAGGTAAGACTATAAATAAATTATTTTTTAGTTGTGTATCTTTATTTGAGGGAAATATGCTTGTTTGCATGGTCAGGTTAAGGTGGCTCGAAACAGTTTTCAGTAGTTTCTTAGATTTGATGGGTCATTATTATCACTATATATCGGTTTATGCCGAAAGCATGGTATCAAAAAACTGCTCAATCATTGATGAATATCGCTGCGGTCAATTTGTGGCATAATAGGCTACCATAGAAACAGTATGACCTGCTAAAAACACCCTTAACTTTAGCTTTAGGCGCTTATAACTCAAAAACGAGCTCGGTTAGTGAGCCAATTTTATAATCAGCATGATAAGATGCAACGTTTTGCAAAGTTTAAAAAAAATGCAACTGGAAACTGTTGCCAGCTTCCTTAATTAAAGAGGGAAATTTGGCAAATATAGCATTCCATTGTAAGGGGGTATTTTTTTAAGGGTATCTTGAAATTAGTTTTGAAAGAAATAGGCAACTGTGCCAGTGTTTACTCCTGTCAGGTCAGCTTCGAATTTGTATCTATGATCATATTCTTGCAGTTATTCCAATGCAACGCATGTGTCTGACTGTTATCTACTACCAAAAAAGTATTAAATATCGGCGAAAAATACCGAAACATCCAATCTACCTTTTTCACCACTAGTATAAGTTATCAGCCCAGCCGAAACAACTGCAACGCACGCACTTTTAAACTCCCGTTACAAGGATATTCACAGTACCTGTTCACTTTTTAAAGTTGCCTTACAACTAACTTATTGAGACGACTAAGACGAAAGCACAGTTAAATAAATTACTTATAAAGTATTCATAACTCTGCTTTTAAACTGCAATGAAACAATGCTACATGTATCGTAGGGACTGACCCCTGATGAAGGTTACGTGTGGTTCTTACTGGACTGGCTAGACGCTGATTGGTGGAATGTGGATTTCTACAACAGTATGAAGCACGCTGCACCGGAAGCCGTTCCTTGTTCCACCGCTGAACTGAAATCGTTCGCCGAGCAAGGCTACTTCACTCTGTCATCTCCTTTCTTCGGAGATGACGCACAAAGCATCGTGGGAGGTGGAACTGTCCGGGAATGGAAGGAGATGTACCGATCAAATGTAAAAAAGGAGGTGAGTCTGCGTCGAGTCTCTCTAGCACGGCAATAATTTTAAGGAGCTAAAGCAAACTACGACGGCACCGGGATCGGTGTACTGAACAGATATAGATAATAAGTAATGGTAATAGGACGGAGTGGAGTCTAATTCGGTCTGTAATCATACGAGTGATAACAAAATCAGACGACCGCGCAGCGGGAGTCCGATTTGTTCATCACGAGTATGATTACAGACCGAATTGGACAACACGAAGTCTTATTACCAATTAATCATAAAATTACAATTTCAAAGAAAAGAAGAATACCAAGGTACGAAAAGGGAAAATTTACATTAAAAGTTCTTACACTGTTTCTATGGTGATTGAGACCAGTTGTGATTGGTTGATTTAAACTACAACTTTGAATGTGATTGGCTTATTGAACTGTCCGATAACAAGCTGTCCGATAACAAACTGTCCGATAACAGCTTGTCAAGTGAGTTAGTGGAAAATAGGGGTTTTTTAAACCAATCACAATCGAGGAATAAAACACAAATAGCGGTGATAAACATATTAAACTTACGCATTTTAATAACTCGACGTTTCCTATGCCACGCAACATACATTTTCAAAAGTGGAATAAAGACCGTTACAATTTTTTGAAAACTATATATGAAATGTAAAGAAGGGTCTGGAAACGAGATTAAGAAACATCTTTTTCTTAACAGTAAAACAATAAAAGCCTAAGCTAGTTAGTAAAGTATCAGCTTCTCACTGCTGGCGTTTACATTAAGAGCCGGCTTAAGTTCTTGGATAAGCAAAGTTTCTTTAATTTTACAATGATAATCTGTTTTACCAGAAGCTAGAATATCAAAATGATCCAACTTGATGTTGTGACCTGTGGCTTTTATATGGTCAGCAATGGCTGATGTGAGGTCATTCTTAGTGAGAGCCCTGAAATGTTCCGTTTTCCTATCAAAAAGCCGTCGTTTTGTTTTGCCTATGTAAAAGTCACTGCAGTCCCAGCAACCAGCTTTATAAATGACCTTACAATTATGGACTCCTGATAATAACAAAAATCAAAGGTAAAATAATAATATATTTTTTACTAGGCGCTGTCCTTGGCGTGGCCGTTTTCGTTGCTTAAGCTCCCTGATAAATTATCATCACAACGGCGTAGGAACTGAGATGGTTTACTTTTTTTCTCAGAATAAGGAATGGTCCGACTACGCCTCTTTTGCGCATGACGCTGTGTGGACGTATGCTTTAGCACTGGATCAGCTACTGAAGAATGGCTCGTCTGCTTTAGATTCAATTCACTCCTATACCACCTCTACGTATGTAGAAGCTGTTTTATCTCATCTGATCGATTAAACTCGCTGCTTTAAATTTAAGAGTAATAAGAACAATGGAAATAAAAGAAAAGTTGCAATAGAGCCAATCAGATCACGTGACAACGAAGGAGTGTTTTAACCGTATTAGGCTTGATAGTCTTTGCGCAAGTGTCTCATGTTTCTTCGCGTCAATAAAACCATTCCAACACTAAGAGCGTTTAACGGTTAGAAAAACATACCTGTTTTTACTTTGCCTGTCAAACTTTGGAAATCTTCAAAGTAGCAATATATTCGACTTTTTCGAAGATTGACGAAATTTTAGCAAACCGCAAAAATTGTGATAAGTTTGTGAAACTTATCACTTATACAAACAAAACTGGCTCTAGTACGACCCGGCCCTTGGTTATGTTTTGGCTGAAATTTAAGCGCTTGAGCTGGTGAGGGGGGATTCACAACGTAAAGGCAAAAAGAGAATTGCAGTTCGTTTTATATTCTCAAAATACTGATGTCATATACCTTCGCAGGATGCTCCGTCAGCATATTCAGGAAGTTGACTTCCTGGGTGTCTCTGGGCGAGTTCACTTCAAGAACGGAGATCGTCTATCCAACGTTCTCATCAAACAGAAGTTCGCTTCACGCTCTGTGGCTATTGGTCAGTTTGTTCACGCCCACGAACAAAATGACACGTACGCAGGAGGCCTGGAGTGGGATCCCGACAAAATCACGTGGGCAACAGGACGGGTACCACGTGATCTATTGCCAGGTGAGGTTAGTAACTTAAGGTGGCTCCATATTGTAATCATATATGGCATTGCGCGCGCAAGTGTTTTGGATGCTGGTTTTGCATTCGCTCTTACACCAGTCCTCTCAAACTTAATGCATGTAATAAGCAATGATTAAATAGTGTTTTACTATCATCTAAGTTAAAATATCGGGTTTTAGGCTTGAATTACAAATGCCCATGCAAACAAATGTATTTTTTGCTTTCTTATGGTTTTATTTGTGATTTCTAGAATTTCTTTCGTGAAAGTTTCCGAAATTTTCGCAGCACATCGCATCCGGCGAGATGCGAAATTATAACACGAAAAACTAGGGCTTGTAAGGGTTGTTTTTTTATATTTTTGTAAATTTATGTCTTTTTTTCACAAAGTTTTTCCTGATAAACGAGCTCCGACTAACGTCAAATTTCACAAAATTTCACTAAAGGAAACGCAAGAAAATTCACCGTCAGTTTTGCCTTTTGTGCTCATATTGGCATCATGAAATATCAAAAAACACTGACGTTTTCCTTCAAGCGCACAGATTACTAGAGCTTTCGCGCGTACGATCGCAAAACTATGGCGAACAACCAGGGCTCCTGGGAACGACCTTACGTTTATGTATTAGGTTTCCCTCACGTGGGTGTTTTTTTTGCGAATAAACCTTGCTTTTGATTATGCCGGATACAAAAGTGTCTTGGATACTTTATGACTGACAGTAAGGGAAAACCTACTGAAGTTTTTTCATTTCTCTTAACTCCCAAAGAACCTGATCCGAAAGTAATATGCGGAGTGGAAAATTTGAGAAGAGCTTTGGATGTTTCCTGTAAGGTGGCTATCATTGTTGCCGTTGTTATTGGTGAGTGCAGACTCCTAGTGTGGGCATATTAAAGCGGTTTTCAAGTGAATGTCATGAAACCAAAACCCGGAAAGTCATCACTCTAAACAGCCACAAGGGACACAGACACAGACCAATCAAAACAGTGAACCAGTGAACCAAAACTAAAAGTCAGTAAATACATTTATCTGATGCGAAGCGCGGGAAAATAAGTGTGAAGAGTCACGAGGGTTTTACTTTTTTTGCTTTTACTTTTGATTGGATGTGGAAGTGGCGCGAGTTGTTTAAGCCAATCGTATGCTAGGGTAGTAACGTAAAACCAAGTACTTTTCGACACTCAATTGAAAACTCTAATCAGTATGAAGAACGGTAGCGTTTGAGAGCTTTTGTTCCAAGTGTACCCAGTTGTTTTTGGTTCGCCTTCACATTTGTTCCTTTTGCCATTTAAATGTTTCTTAACCCTACAAGCAGAAAGTATGCATTAGTATGTTGTGAACACGCAAGGAAATTGCAGGATTGAGGCGAGTACTTATGCTCCAATAGCATATGTAAATATGCGTACACTTTTACAATAAATGTCACTTACCCTACCTTTTTTTCTTCGCTTAAAGCACTGGTATCTGTTTCCATAGTCCTGATATTTGTGGCGTGGATTCTAAAGGGAAGGTGAGGTTCATTGTTAAAAACATAAAGCTGGCTAAATAAGACGAATTTCATATCGAGTAAGCTTCATATGCAGACACTAAGATTAGTTTGCAGTGTCACGCCATCAAAAATAAAAATCTTAACCTTCCAATAAATTAAGTCAAGAAACTGGGATAAGAAAAATGATTGATATATACACAACTTCGCCAAAGTTTTGTTAACTGCTGTTATTCGCAGGTTATTCGGAAGAGACGACATCTCGGTGCCCTTCGTTAAGTGGCAGAAACATGTGTCATCGAGTTATGCCATCGAAGCGAAAAGTTTTTACTCTAGAGCTCCGGACCATCGAAATTAATGCTTCTTCTAGAGCAAGAACTGTTTAGTTGGCAAAACTTGAGCAATAAATCATCTTTTGCCCTACTCGATAACCTTATCTGGCCGCCATTTTTAAGTCAAGCAACGCACAAACTTGGAAATTCAAACATACTATATTATAGAAAGAGGGTCTTTCATCTGATGAAACTAAAACTTCAGAAGGATTTATAATTTGTTATTTTGGAAAATGACGACGGCACATGAAAACCGAGGGACTGGTGTAAAAGGGTGTTAGCGCTACCAGTGTTGACAACTTGAAGTTACTGTGTCTAGGTAGATACAAAATTCATTCCAAGAAACGAACCACGAAATTGAACCATAGATCCACTTATGCCGTGTCCCTCTTGAATGAGTCCAAATTCATGGTTCTCGTTGTGAAACCAAGAATAACTAGTATAAGTACATGTATATCATTAATACGGAGACATTGATCGCCGGTCAGAGGAGTTAACTCTTTCGTGTCGAAGCCATGAGGTGTCCCTGCACCATTTTACCCAGCATGCGTTGCTCAGCCGTGATGTGGAGCTAAACCAAGGTGCCGGACTACTTCAACAATTTCCTGTTACCGTTTCGAATGTGACTAGACAAAACGTGTAGGCGTGCTTGAACCAAGGGTGGACAACTTTAAAGAGAGAACTAACAAGAAGCCATGCAAAATTAATTTGCAAACGTGACCCAGAATAGAGATAAACAATCAGCCAGTCAAATCTTTTGTTTGCGATAACTAGGCATTTTAATATGGTGACCATTTTTATTGGTATCAGATATTCTTCAAAGTACCGCAACACTAAAAACCGTCTGCGTGAGCTCGGTCTACTGGATTCTAACTTCACAGGCTCCATATTCACTTTGGATGAGTGGGAAATACCGAGAGAGAAACTCGTTTTAAACAGAAAGCTGGGTGAGGGAGCGTTTGGAGCAGTGTTTGGCGGTGAAGGCCTGGAACTCATGGGATCTGCTGTCTCGGTCCCAGTAGCTGTCAAAACTCTCAGAGTTGGAGCAACAATTGAAGATAAGGTTGGTGTTTCTTTTAAAAGAAATATGACAAAACGTATAATTTTCGGTTTTTCAAAAGCTCATCATAGGATTCGATGTTATCCTAGGTTTCATTCAGGTTGAAACGTGTAAGACACGGTTTGAGCTGTGTCAAAGTCTAACGTAACATGAAGGGCAAAAGAAGAAAACAAATTATATTGTTACCGGTGTAAAATTATATTCCAAATTGGAGCTAATCCCTCACTTCATATAAAATGAAACATTTTCCAGTTAAGTTTGCAAGCACTCCGAACGAGATTGAGGTAGCATATTCTGGCTACGATTGCGACATATTACTAGGCGAAGACTGGATTCTAACTACATTTGCACATTCAATAGTTTATTCTCTTCCCAGGTAGAATTTCTTAGTGAAGCAGATAAGATGAAGCTGTTATCGCATCCCAATGTTGTAAAACTTCTTGGGGTCTGTACCACAGGCGAACCAGTATATATTATTATGGAACTTATGATCCACGGTAAGAATCTTCCTAAACGATAGTGATTTTGATGTATGTATTAAAACGGTCTGTTGGTTCCATTGACCCATTGGGCGTACTCCTACACTGCGCAGCCCGACAGAAAGGAGTACGTATAGTAAACTGGAAGTAAATGAAGAGTAGGGATTTTTCCACTTAGTTTGTACTGAGAAGGATAGGAAAAACTACCATTTAGGTATTTGAAGGGCCTCTCAAATGTCTCGAACTGACCAAACTAACGGCTGACTCATCCAAATATATAAAGGGTCACTTTGTGCGGTTAAGGGTATCGAAAGTTAATGCAACGTGCGTGTAAGCGTACGATTCAAGTGGGCCATCAAACTAGCGTTTATCTCTGATTTCAGTAGCATGAAGCGACTATAACTACTGTCCCCTGAATGGGATGCTATAGCCCATCGCAGGCGAGGTTACCCCCCAGTATTATCGCAATAATAATTCGCCGGTAACCATTTATATACATTTGGGTGGAGAAAGCTCTATGAGAGTAAAGTGTCCTTCCTAAGAACACATCAAAATGTCTCCGGCCATGGCCACAGCTTAAACCCGGACAGCTTGATCCGCGCACAGTAACTATAAGGCCACAGCACCTGTACAGGTATGTAATAGGGGTACCACTTTCTATCGTAGGTACATAACAAGGTTACCGTTTCTGTCAAAAAATGGTATCTGCAAGAGTAAGGGTTTGGATCTTAGGGCGGAACCTCCTCGTGTATAACATTGTTTAATAGCCCCGCCATTCAGACTGAAACTTTATGTTTTTCAGGTGACTTGAAGAGTTTTCTTTTAGCGAGACGTCGCTTCGTGGATAAACAGGGGTCTCCAGAGGTAAGCTTAAGCCAAAAATGAAGGATCAAAAGAAAATATAAGAATTTCCTAATGGCTCAGAACATCAAGTTAGAACTTGAAGCTTTCATACCCTGATCAGTCCTGTTTGGAAGTATCCTAGTACAACAAATGCATTTAGAAATATCAGGATATATATTTACATCTGCATTTATTATGTTTTTAGAAACTATATCTCGGACTATACTTTGGTCAAAAACATCAGAGGAAACATACGCAGTGTGTTTTTTAACCGATCAGATGCGCGGGAAAGTCCACATCAAGTGAGACTTTCCCGCGCACCAGTTGCATTCAAAGTTGTAGTTGGCTCCATGATTGACTCACTGCGTCCGATGATTATTTGGTTCGGTTTTACCAGAGTAATTTGAAATCCTTAAGTCACTTTAAGTCAACTTACTCAAACATATTCAGTATTGATATTCTTTTTGTAGGCAGACGATGTCACACCTCGAAGGCTGACGAGCATGGCACTGGACATTGCTCGCGGACTCCAGTACATTACAGATATAAAATTTGTTCATAGGTGAGATTGCTTACTTGCTAGGCTAAACGTGTTAAAATGGTTTAAAAACGAGACACCTTTAGATGACAAGTTCCTTCATTTGCTCTCTCACTTGTTTCTTCCAGCTCCAACCATTTCGCAGTTTACGAGGAACACGCGCTTCGTTATATCTTCACTTTAAAACGTTCAACCATTATCAGTGCTATTGTTTAACAAGCTGTTTCTCTTGCATTTCTCTCGGCCTTATTACCCTTTGAAAAAAGATGACGCCTTTCCTACCATGTGGAACCACGATTGCCTCATGGTTAGTGCGCTCGACTCCCGATGGAGCAGTCCGGGATCGCGCGCTGGCCAAGGGACATTGTGTTGTGTTCTTAGGCAAGACACTCAACTCTCACGGTTCCTCTCTCCAGTGTACAAATGGGCACCGGCGTTTTTAATGCTGGGAGTAACCCTGCGACGGACTAGCTTCTCATGCCCTGGGGAGTAGAAGTATTACTGAATCGCTTCATGATACAAAAACGATATAAGCTCCAGCCTGATGGCTGGCATGCAGACTTAACCTTGCCTTTCATACCACGTATTACTTTTCAGGGATCTTGCTTTACGAAATTGCATGGTGGGCTTTGGAAATGTAATCAAGATCGGAGATTTTGGATTGGCGCGGGCTCTACAGCAAAATGATTACTACCGGTTTCAACGAAAAGGTTAGAAGTTACTCTATATACCTCGTTCACACCAGCATGTTAAACAGGGTTAAAAATTAGTTGCTCATACCGTGCACACCCCCAAGGGAAAACTTGTTTGATTGAGAATGTGGTAGCAAGGTGCTTTATGTGCATTTTTGCGAAACACTGCAATAGATATTGAAGTAAAACGTCACATCAACAGAACGCCACGTGGCTACAACTGCACTGTACCGCACTCTCTAATATACGCATCGGTCCAAATTGTATGTCCGAAACATACAACCTTGGTTTGAGCATGCTTGTTATCAGTCTTGTCAGTCAGTGATTAAAAGCCAAAGACCAATCACTGACCGAGCAATTTGGAGGCTCTAGACAAAGTCGAGACTGTGTACTTCTGATAATAGGCGTTTTGGCTTGAAAGATGCAAGAATTGTAAGGGAATGGTTGCCCCGGCCTACAGTTATGTAACTTTACTATGACTTACACGCTACTGGTTCTTTCCTACTCCTCTGTTTATCAGCCATGTTGCCTGTTAGATGGATGTCCCCAGAGTCCATTAGAGAGGGCTTGTTCACTCCGTGTACTGACATTTGGTCGTATGGCATTACACTCTGGGAGCTGTCTACGATCGGAGGCTTTCCTTATCAAGGATTGTCTAACGCCCAGATTCTGGAGAAGGTTGAGCAGGGCGGTACGCTAGAGATACCGCACCAGTCGAGCCTGGAAATGTAAGCGGGTTGTGTTGTTTGGGAGTTTTAACGGTATTCCCTGCTGAAAAACCTTAACAAGATCGTAACGATTTTTGAAGATCTGCATCAGGATTTTTTAAGATCTTGATGAGAATCTTATAGGTTCTTCATCCATTTCCTCAAACACCTTGTAGTCCCTGCCATGTCCCTGATCCGTAAGGTCGCGGAAAAGGATCCTACAGTTCCTGCAAAGACCATTAATGAAGTTAAGACATCACAAGAACTCGGTCTTAATGATAATAATTTCATTGTAAAAGGTAGTTAAGTTACCCTCATTACCCCCCCCCCCCCCCCCCATTTGACATACGCTGTAATTACGATCGGCCAATAGATGGTATAAATATCCGCTACTCAAAAAGTAACGACCCCGAAAGTTGCTATTAATAAAAAGCCGCCAAATCTGAAAGGAACAAAAGTTGTTACTTCAGGAGATTTATTCTTTTTAGGATTTAAACAATTCAATTTTTAAAAATTGATGCGCAGCCAGGGTGAGACATGATAAAAATTACAACAAAAACGTTCACTGGCTTAAAATGTTAAAAGGACATGAGCTTTCGGCTGTCGCTCTACAGCCTTCGACGGATAAAAATGGAATACTAATGGTAATTTTTATCAATTCAATTTTTATTAGGGCTTCTTTACTTCGGAAATGTTGGCATCAAGACCCGGGTCTGAGACCCAAACCCTCGGAGATTGTTAAAACACTGATCGAAAATCCAGAGCTTGTTCGCGCATGCGTTGATGTGCCTGGTACCACTCTCATGGACAACAGCTTGGAGAATTTTGACTTCAGGAACACTCCAGCGCATGCGCGTGGAGGCATGGGAAGCCCGCATTCAAGCCATTTGATGAGTACTGAGCACCTGAGTAGCACCTTGACTCTAACCCACAAAGAACAAGAAGACAGTGTGATCAGAAAACACAACGTCAAGCCGGGAGCAGGGAGGAAAAAACGACAACCCGCTTCGTTGTGGAGGAAATCGTCCGTGCATTTTTAAATAAACTAGACGCCTACAGGCGTTTACTCGGGCTACTCTTAATGATATAGCATAGTATTTTGTGTAAAAAGTACTACTGAAACAGGTAGAGTTACAAACACGCAGAAAACCCAACCGCGACTAGGGTTAAAGCCCGGGGGTTAAAGCTGTCGTTACGCAATTTCGTAATTTCCGGTCATGAATAACTCTACTAGTGTTTATTTTTGTCTGCTGGCAGTGTAGCTTTCACTGTATTGAAGTTCATAGTCAGCCTCGAACACATTTAAA
>OMLO01004163.1_pt1 | contig 12038 bp, 7 predicted proteins | sample 1674811 | NCBI WGS metagenome assembly OMLO01 (sample SAMN06265003, study PRJEB25207) | coral metagenome | isolation source: Coral host | place: Mexico:La Bocana,Puerto Morelos, Mexico | collected 2008-11-13
GGGGACGTTGATCAGTTCCAGGTGTGTTGGCCTGTTTATGCACCGATTTTGCACCAAAAATGGAGCGTGTTTTTTTTCGATTAGCTCTTTCAGAATGCAGTCCATATACAAAATGCACAGTCCTTTGGAAAGATCTATCCTCGCTTTGTCAGTTGCTTATCTGAAAAGTTGACTGACGTGAAAATTGATGACGTCACAAGTGGTACAATGACCACTACTCCAAATGTCGACAAAAGTCGAAAGGGTTAAACGCATCAAATGTTTTCCGTCCTCATTACACCGGCGAAACTGAAAACCGCAACAATCACCCGTCTCTTTGGATTTGTGTTTGACGAAAACTCGGTCACTCGGTTTTCGGAAAGCTCCGTTTCCAAAATGTGTTCAGTGCATCCAGATGAAAACAAAAACCCAGCGTTTTCAAAGTCCGGTCTCAAGAGCGTTTTTAAAAGCTCCGTTTCTGCGAACGTGACGGATTAGTGTCGATGGTAGTCTAAACCCTACAAATTAATCTGCGTTGTCAAATTCGTCTGGCATTGCGTGAACGCTGTCTTTATATAGAATGTTTAGTGGGAAATCAGAAGAAGAACCAAAATAAAGCTATGAAGCCGTCAGATAAGATCGTTTCCTCCATCTTCAAGATGGTAACGTAACACACTGATATAATAGTTACCTCACAAGTTAAGCAGTCATGAAATTAAAGCCTGAAAAAAATTCAAGTCTGAACGGGATTCGAACCCATGACCTCTGCGATATCGGTGCAGTGCTCTACACAACTGAGCATAAACTCCTACTGATCGCGCTCAAATTTATTGTTCGCATATTTTTTAGACTATCTTATATGCATTAATTCTTAAATGCTTGAGGTGTAATAATGAAACGTGTCTCAAACAGGCCCATTGTTTCTTAAGAAACAGGGAAGTTAAATGACTTTTTTTCCTGGCTTGATAACTAGAAGGAAGAAATTATCGCATTACAGCAGTCTCTTACTTATAGACGAGAACTTCGGTCATTTGTGAGCGGGTTATTCAACAAATTCCTCCACAAGATATCTTAACTTGTAACTTACCGGAACAAAGACAGGCCTCCCAAAGAGATTACCATGGAAACCATTCCCCTCTTGGCTTAAGATAACAGATCCGGAAGTGTCTTCCATATTGAAATGCGCTCGCACCAGGCCCTTATGGATGGGCCATGTCAATCCTGCAAGCTTCATGTAATCGATAATTTCATTATCTGGAATTTGTACTCCCCATAATGTCAACTGGGGAGAAATAAATCTAATGTTAATACGTGACCTGTGAGGTACAGAAAGTTAACCAAGGCGATTAATAGCCACCAAAAGCGCAGAAAATGTTCATGAAGCTTTGATTCATATTTATTTAATATTTGAGGACGATTTTCGCTAGTCAGTGACAAGAGTTGAATTGCTAGCCGAAACAAAGGATCCAATTTCTTTCAGAAAAAGTTTAATCCATGGCCTTCGCCAACAGGTGGCGCATTCTACTACTGAACTTTAGGAGATTGGAAAATAGGCCAGAAGACCCCATGGAAATGTAAAGTTTAATTATGAAGTTCAATTAAAAGAAGTCTTTATCGCAATTTGCAGCTTAATTAATTGTCAAAACATGAAAATATTTCCAATTCTATTTTTTTTTGTAACCATACATGACAGAAATGCTATAGTAAACAAACAAAGAAAATGTTGCCTCACTTTATTTGGAGTTGTTTTATATGTTTTTTTTACAGATACCTTTTTTTCGGTTTTTGCTACTCTATAATTAGTTCGTAAAGTCGAGCGAGTGCAACTTGCTGTCACAACCATGAAGGTATTTCTTTTAAGAATGCCAGCCCCTTGGTTTTAAAGTAACGTGAGTGACTTATTATTATTACTGGAAGGATTACATGCAGCCTGCCGAGCAAGCGTTTCCGTGGGGTTGGGGAGCAAAGTAAGACAGAGGACGGGATTTTCGGTGTTTTGTTTTGCCCGCGAGAAAAATGGGTCCCTCGGCAAACACCGAAAATCCCGTTGCTCCGTCTTTCTTTGCTCCCCAACCCCACGGAAACGCTTGCTACGCAGGCTAGATTATATGTTGAAATTGCTTTTTAAACGTAATCGCCACTGCCTGAATTAGTATCAGAAATGTTGATATTTTAGCTTTAGCTTTTAGCTTTATTTAGGTGGCAGAATAGGTGCATTGGGGGGGGGGGGGGGTTGTAGCCCCCCTTCCAAACTAAAATGAAGAGGCTCAGCCTCCAACGTCTCGTTGCTGAAAATATTGCTAGCACAGCGTAAAGGAGTTTGACAAATGTTCCATTTCGTGATCTTTCACAAATCATGCTCGCGCTAGGCGAAGTGATATCCCGTAGCACCTTTTGAATAGCATCAGCGACTTCAGAGCTCACATTTTCTGCCCTACTAAAACTCTGCAGAATGAGCTGGATCGTTTAAAAAAATGCCTCCTCCTGCACTGCTATAAGTCTATTACGGACACCGTGAAGACTGTAGATAACGCAAATAAGTTTGTTTGCGCAAGCGAACAACGCAAAAGACATTTTGGAAAATACAAGTAGAGCTATGCGCTTGGCTTAGCGATGAGCCCTCCTCCATATTAGAGAAATCTCCACCGCCTCTTAAAAGATTAACACTACATTGGCCAGCTACTTACATCGTCGATTGTTCCAGTTAAAAAGTGTTTTTGATCTCTTCCAATGAAAAGCTTGACATCTGGAGACTAAAACAAAACAAAGAGAAAAAGAAAGATCATCGAACCTATTTGCTTAGCGACATTTTTCAACAATAAAGGGTGTTCCTCGTCTTACCCAAAAATAAGGTGTGGCATAGATCTTTTTTCCAACCGACGATCCGTCCACAAAAATTTGGATTTCATGTTCTGAAAAATAAGAAAACAGCTGACATTTATTGTCCAGAGATATTCTTGATTACTTCCATTACAATAAGAAGTTACGCTGACTGACACTTATTTTGGTCCAACTATAAAAGACAACGTTTCCGGCATACTATAATAACCTGATATCTTGGTCAATAATTTTCAGTATGGTCTGAGGAGCTTTTATTTCTCGCCAGAGAAATAATGTACCTACTGGGACCAACGACAAAGTTACAATACTGCGTAATTTTCACAAAATACGTTTCATCTGGTGTTGAATCCATTTTTTCCTCGCTGTCTGTTGTCTTTTTACAAACATCTACGGTTTGCTTGATATGTCTGAGGTATCTAGTACCTATTTGCTCTACTTTGAATTTCAAGATATTACATCTTTAATAGTTAAATTAAATTTCCTGAACTTTGTTTTGGTATCGTACTACTCGTTTCCATCGTGCAGCGCTTGTAGCTCTCCTGATGAGGCCTCATCACTGAGCTGTCGAAGTTCACTGATTATTCATTAACTCCTGAATTACAAAATTATACTTTAGATAAACATAGAAGAAAGAAAGGAAAACTTTTACTTTGTGCACTAAATCTGAACACGACATGATGCCATTCTTCTGGTTCGATAATTCCACTTCCTACCACAGTTGATATTCCCAGTTTTCCGTGAATACGTCTGAGAACAGAAAAACACAACAAACCATATGAGAATTCACAATTAAAGAAAAACAGCGAGGTGTAATTTAAAACGACTTCTGCATTCTACTCTCGCTTTGCCCTCACCTGGTTTTCAAACTTTTTCTTTGCGCTCTAACCAATCATGATCAAGATATTGTCTTGAAGAATCAGCCGCAGCAAAGCAAAACAATCATCAAGCTCGTTCCCAAGGCATTTCCCTTTGAGACTGGAGGGAGCGGGAAAAACCCTGGGAACGAGGTTTACACAATCATGATTTTGCTGACGAATTATTCCTGGGTTAATTAGTTTCTGGTTTCATTCTTTATTTCGAATTCTGACTGGTTTACTGGCATTTAAAAGATGTCTGCTGGATTGATTTGATAAATCAACAGTAAACCACATTGAATACTTGCCTTTCATTGAGATATAAACAGAGCGTTCCGTCATTACTGCACAAGATAGGCATGACTGTCGTGGGATAGTCCGCTGCCATGTAGACCCACACACTAATGGTAAAGCTACACAAGAATATTTAACTCAGTGAATCGTGTTTTGGAAAGAGAAAAGCAGCTTTAATAAGAACGTCATGATCAGTAAAACGGAATTTAACTTCACACCTGTCTGTTAAGCCTAAAGTGTGAATAGATGGTAATGTCACGTGATCATCCACTCCATCAAACATCAATGCCTGGTTTATTCTGGAAATATACAAAAAATAAGAAAATTAAACCAACAAAATACAACCCCTTAAAGCTCAAATGCCTTAAAATATCTTTAGCAATTTGCTTAAAACATCGTAGAAGGCGTTTAAGTTATTATGTAGTCATAGTTCTGATATGTGAGGACTAGAACGCCTTGTATACATTCAAACTGAAAAGCATATGGAACGTATGTGGTATTAAGTAATAAAAACGTGCTACCAGATGCTTCTTTTAATTCGGATTGTAAGCAACAACGAAATTGAAAAAGTGAGGCTAGACTTTTTATGAACTGCATGTTTAAGCAAATCGGGATATGCCTCCTTTAACAGCTTCCTACAAAAGGCTGTTATTGGTTTACAACAAGCAAATGAACTGCCTAGTAAATTGACTAGAAAAATACCACAACTTGAGAAGTTAACGTGTTTCCTTAGGTTTGGACCCATGCAGGAACTAACTAATCAGAGTATCGTACCTGTCAGAACAACGTGCTTCAAGTCTGGACCACATGACGTTATGCTGACCAAACACAAACATGCCCAGTCTCCCACCGGTCAGTGCCGTGTTGTAGATGTCTCCAGAATCCGTTAAGATCTTCTTCCCCTGCTTTATTTGAACTCTGAAAAAGTAATCAAGGCCACAGTGTAACTAGGAGAGGATGCAGAGTTACCCTTACCCCTCGGCTAAGAACGCAGCGCAATGCCAACCAAGTCAACCAATTCATCTAATAAATGCCGAAATCTGACCTTATACGCCCAACGGACGGTCTGTGAGTAATGTGGAAGCCATACGAAGTCTGGTGCTGCCATCCTTTCATTTTTGGGTCATCCCATAACAGCGTCGTCTAAAAGAAACGTTAAATTATTAAATACTGTAATAAACAAAAAAATCGTGCATTATCGATGCACTAAGTTTTTATTACCTACCTCATTTGCTGTATCTCCTGAGTGCCACAACGCTTTGGCCAAGTGCTGGCCTGGTCCGGTGTTTGAGTCTACAACCTAATTCAGATCAAATAACATGTTTATCAATCTTACTTCTTCGATTTCACAGTTTAACCACAAAAGTTTCATGTTCTGTTATTTTTCTTTTATAACGAAATTGGATTGAGTGATGATTGCCTCCTCTCGTTGACGGGCAGTAGAATATTGCTCATATTACTAAAAGCAAATGTTTCGGAACATAAAGGCTTTCTTCTATTGTTGGTTACATAATTTGTCTTGTTTAATTGTACTCTTTCAAGGCTTGATGTGAGCAGGTCCAAGTCTTCTATTACATTGAAGTCTATCACAATCAGTGTACAACTTGTGTGCCCTCTGAATTCCTCGCACCTTAAGTTGTAATCCTTTAATTCCAGCGTTAGTATCTGATTTACCAAAGTTGATTGTTTCTCTCCTCCACATAACAATATAGAACTTTCGGTTCGATTGGTAGCCAAATACCACACCCAAATAATCCGACCCTTCGCTGTCCTTCACATAAATTGTTCCGCTGTAATCCATTGGTCCGTAACGTGTAGACCCTACGGCAAATTCATTAACAAACTAAGCCGGTTACTATTATCATTTGGTTGGAAAAGATTAAATAGAATTGATTTTTCAACTTATATTTAAAATACTGGCCCTCGTTCCTTTGCGAGTTATTAGCACTTTAATCACTACTTTCAGATTCCACGTAACAAAATAAATGTGTTTAAACAACTACCCTGATTTTTTTAATTACAAGCTTTCGCCGATCTTCGGCATCGTCAGGGAATGTAAAGAAATATTTTTGATGGTGTACTTGTTGACAGTTCGAATTTAATTGTGCCAATTATGAACTTTGGACAGTAGATATACGCAGAGACAAGGCGGATGCTTACTAGTCGCCGCCGAAAAACTTGGTTTGGTGCTTACGAACACTGAGTTTGCCACATTTTTTGTGACGAGTCGTCTACACGATCAATTGTTCGTATGTGGCTACTTTACTTTTATTTGTCACATAAAAGCTAACACATATGCCAGCTTTTCAGCAGGTATACTTGGCATATACAAATTGGCCAATTTTCCTCATATACACGAGTAAATAAAAATTGCCACATAAAAATTGCTCGTGTACACGAGGTTCATTGCACATCCTTAACGAGTTAAGGGCCATTACTCTCAGAGCATCGGGTTACTTACTCATTATAACGGCTAAGAAATTAATCAGTTGACGGGTATTGATATTGGTCAAGTTCACCATTTCCAAGTGCCATTAGAATTCTAATGGTAGAGTGTTTGCACTGGCATCATAATGAGTATCGATTCGATTCTTATTAAATCCTGATTTAGTCCATTAGGCTTTTTACTCGAAATAACAACAAAGTTCTCTTTCTTTATTGATAAAAGTAAAAACTACCTGACGAGTTGAGGGAATTATGTGGCTAACTTTAATTCCAGAAGGGTTAAAGGGCATATAGAAAACTAGTGAGCTGCCTTACGTGCCAGTGGGCATAATAGGCAGTGAGTGAGTGAGTGAGTAAACTAGGGAAGGAAATCGAGTTTGTTACCTATGTACCATAGTTGGTAAAAAGGCGAAATATAAAATGGCATAATACTAGTAATAATAATAATACTGGGCAAATGTAATTAAGAAGTAATATATAAAACAAGAAAAACTTTGTTTGACCACATTTCCAAACACCGAGACTGAGAGTTGAAAATACGACGCGCAGCGCAGTATTTTTAAGATGTTGGCAAATGTGGTCAAACGCTGTCTCGCGTTTTTGCCACATCTTTCCAATCGAAATTGAAACTAAGGAGAAAACGGAGAAACAGAATCGTAAAAATCTATACTAATTCAGTTCAGATATCCAAATACCGTCACAGTCATGATTTCATTTGTTTAAAATGTATGAATTATTAATGAGTTTGACTAGATAATCTTGTTACCAATTAGCATTCCGGGACGATCTGTGTTGGTAATGATTTCGACATCTACACCCTGTCAAACGTAATACAAAAAAAAAAAAAACACCAGGAGAGATAACCAGGTCAGTAAGAACTGTAAAGCAAAGCAAAAACGAAAATTAAAGTTAAAAACGTTAACGTTGTCTATTTACAATATTAGATAGCAACGATTCTCTCTCTGTCTTCGGTTTCGAATGCAGTCTAATTATAGTGTTACCTCATCAATTTTTTGATTTACCAAGGGGAACGAAATTTAGTGCAAAAAACAGGGAGGCTCGAAAAATTAGCTGCAAATTTTTCCTTACTTCAAAGCAAATGGAGCAAATAATGGCTTAAAATAATCTAAAGGTTCCAAAACTCAAGGATTCAAAATTATGGATTCCAAATTTACTTCTCTTTCATATTCACGTTCTTCACTATATCTATCATAAAAAGAAGTTAAAGAAATCGTAAAATTTTTTTATCTAATATATCAAACACAAGAGACTGTATATCATCGGGATATCCAAACATCGAGAAGAGAGTTGAAAATACGACACGCAGCAGACTATATTTGACGAAATTGGAGATCTTTTGCTAGCCGATGACACACTGTCTCGAGTGTTTGATATATATTCTAAATCGCAATAAAAGCTAAGGAGTAAACAGAGAAGAACGATCGTCAAAATATACGCTAATTACGACCGAGTAAGTAATGATGACATTAAGAAGTTTTTTTTTGCCAAAGCCCTGTTAGGTTTTACAAGCTTTACCATTTTTGCCACTCTCCATTGTGGCTTGGGATCGCTGTGTCCTGGATAAAGATCCACAGTAAAATAACCCAGGAAGCTTGTTTTACTAAGGTGTTTGACATGAGGACAAGCGTCATCAACATCCGGGACACCATCACCATCATAGTCATCCACGCATGCGTCCCCCACGGGATTAGCTGAAGATGTATAAAATTTAACAAAAGAGCAATATGTTACCCAGGTGTATTAGGAGTAAATTATATACTACAATGAAGTTTCAATACACCGAATGACGTATCTGATGCCCTACTGTGATGAACAATATTAGCAGATAAAATTTTTTTTTTCATGCAAGAACGTCTAATTTTAGAGCTAAGGCTGAACGTTCTTCTATTTATTTGCTAGAACCTGCATTAAGTTTTATGGCTGCATAGCCTTAAGGTTATTTAGCAAAGCGCTTATCGTTTTAAAGTCTTTATTTCCCTTCAAAGATAGGATCATGCGTTTCCAACTGGCAAAAGTTGTGTATAAGGCTAGTTGTTGGGACTACCAGGATTTCTATATTGAAAAAACAAAACGTAGATTGCATGACAGAAAAACTAAACATTTTGAAGCGATCTCGAGCAGCTGCCATGCTTCAGCTGTTGCTGACCGCGTCACGTCAACTGCCCACTTTGATATACTAGCAAAAGGTCAGTCAGATACACATTGCAAGATAAAGGAGACTCTAATAATAAGGGAATTGAGACCCACCCTCAGTGATAATGTTAGTAGGGAAAAGCTTTATATTTATATTTATTAGTTTGCATTTTTCTCAGTTTCTGTCATCATTATTTTTAATTAGTTACTAATTTTAAATTTAAATTTAGTTGTTAGTTCTCTTCCTAACAGTTACTTGTGAAGATGTATGTCGAAACATACGAAACGTCAAGTGAATGAACTTTGTTTTCCAACATGCGTTTATTGCCATGTTTCTAGACGCAGCTTGCGTTTTATTTCTTATAAAGCTACGATTTACACTTTTTTTTTATCTTTATTTTATGCTTGGCATTTAATATACAGATTAGCCAAAAAACGTTCTTAATCGACTCTCAGCCTGGGGAATTTTCCTAATACGTTCTTAGAATTTTGATTAATCTGAGCCTCAATGTCACGTTCTTATAAATTCAAATTTCAAACCACAAAAGGTATTTGCAATTACACCAATCTAAACAACGAAAAAAAAGGAAAATGGGGCAAAGCTGTTTCCTTCCGTTCATGGTCTCTTTTGCGTTTATGCAGTTTTCGGAAGCACATAAATAGTGACTGTCGTAACAGTATGAACCTTGAGGCTGAAGAACATTGAGGCTGGAGAACATAGCTGAATCAAGCGCAATAAAAGCAAAATGCTATCAGTGTATCTCTATAGTACGTACATCTATGTCTCCGACCTCATTCCACTAGACTTAAAACCCTTTTCTGCTGTTTCATTTTCTTTCCCTGACAACTGAAGGGCCTCTTGTTTCTTACCTTTGGCGTCATAGGATAGTTTGTCATGTTCCTGAAGAGGATTGCTTATCATGGCACAATTGTCCCGTATGTTGGGTATCCCATCATTATCCTGGTCATCATCACACGCATCACCTTGCAATGCGATGTAAGAAGTATAATTAGCATAGCTCATTTTGGAGCCACTCTTAACAATTTTCAACTTACCAAAAGTCATTTCGAGAAATCCCTTTAGAATAAATATAGATGATAACTCTTCTTCTCGACCTGGTAATAAATGCTTGAATGTCATGGCATTATGTCCAAGCCGGACCATCAAAATGTTAAAGTGGCTGAGTTATGATGAAGAATAAACATTAGTAGGCCATACCCTGACAACAGATCACGATAAGACAAGGTATTTCATTAATGCAAGTTAGAATCTTGTGGCTGAAGTCGCGTGAAAATTACCAATTATATTCTCTCCGTACCTAGTTCCCAGTTGGGACAGGCTGTTATAAAAGAGCAAATAATACTCATGTCACATCTTACCTTTCTTATCTCCGTCCGCATCTCCCTGATCACCGTTTGGTAAATCAGGGCAGTTGTCGAACTCGTCAAGGACTCCATCTCCGTCTCTGCCGAATACAGTAAAACACTCATTTATGATCCTTCGAGGTTAAGCTAGTACCCAGTCAGTTAAGCGGTCCGTAACCGCTCGGTGGTACACTGTCATGTATGAGCTATTATTTATTGAGTTACCGCAACGGGAAATCAAGTTGCGTTCGAGTGCTGGCCTGGTTCGATTCCATGTTGTGTTCTCGACAAGAACATTTGCTCACATAAGTATAAATGAGTACGTACAAATTGTAAAGTAACCCGACGGAAAAAATACGGGGATTTAGCTGTGAAAAGCTCGCCGCTTCACTGCATTGGAGCCTTGTGTACACTCTCCCCGTTGCGTCCTGCTTTAAAGGATTTGGGCACAGTATTGTCGAGCTCATCATGACCAGATGAATGATTTTCAATTTGGCTGTTTATTATTTATTCATGTAAGTTTTGAGGTGAAAATTCCGCAATAGGAATTTTTTATTGTTTGATATAACTGTCAATGGGTTTCCTTAATAATTAGACAGTTCGCTGTTGGTTTCTATCGACTTTCATAGTAATTAAACAATATCCTCCATTTGGCGCCAAAATGCACTCTGTCCGCGGATATAATTTGAACCTGGAAGCGAACAGTTTGTGTTTTCCATACTTTTCCGCAACGCGCGGAGCTATGAACATTGGGGAAATCACTCGGATATTCTTTAGCTTTTTACTCGGGAATTTTCAATCGCGTGACGCGTTAGATCAGTCGCGCAAAAATATTTGGTGATCATAACAACCAATAGGAACCTAGAGTTCGCTGTCTAATTGTTAATAAGCAAACTTTTCTTACTTGTCTTTTCCTGGTCCATCGCATGCATCACCGTACCCATTTTCGTTTTTGTCTGGCTGGAAGATGAATAAGAAATGTCGATATAGAAGAATTGCTGATATCGAAACCCTTTGACTTCGGCCAAAGCACACCGAATGAGGGGCTCAAGCAAACCGTGTCTCAAAAAGAGAACGTCCCCAAACAAAAGGTTAAATGATTGAGCAGAACAATTGCTCTGCACGTTTGTCAATATAATCTTTCTTAGTCGTCCTCTGCACAACAACAACGTGAAATGACATTCGGTATATTTTAGAGAACGCGAATGACAGCGGCTAATTTTTCGTATTTTCATGGGAACTAGATGCTGACGTTACACTTAGGAAGGTTACGCACAGAACAGATCTAGAAAATTGGTAAAAGATAAATTCATTTCTCACCAGGAGTTGTTCCCGGCGTCACCCTCGTGATTGCTTAAGCTTCTTATTGATAAATTCATTTCTCACCAGGAGTTGTTCTCGGCGTCACCCTCGTGATTGCTTAATTGCTCCTAATTGCTTAAGCTCACTGAAGTAGTATGGGACAGACCAATTCATGAATTCAGCAGCCTGAGTTAATGAGCTCTGAATATCCAGAACTGGTTTAATGAGATGCAGGCCGTGTAGGTGCATGAACTGATTTAATGAGAGGTGTGTCACATAGGTATCAAGTATGAGGGAGAATATTGAAGTTTTATTTATGCATGGTATTGTTTTGAGTATTTATTGTTGAATATGAGTTACATGAGTTTTTAGGAGAGATGTATGTGCTGTAATGGAGTGAGTATATATTGTTGAATATTACATGAGTTTTTAGGAGAGATGTATGTGCTGTCATGGAGTTAATGAGCCGCCCAACCATCCGGGTAGTGTCGCCAATCAGAGAGCACGGTCAAACTAGTCAAACCGGTTTTGAACCCGGTACGATTTGATTATTCAAAATGGCAGACAAATTGGTCAAACCGGTTTTTGGAAAGTGGAAAGTTATTATTCAAAAATGGCGGAATCATAAGTAAATACCACACGAAAACAACATTTTTTTTTTTGAATGAATATAAAAACGTTTATTGGATAAAGGCAAAGTTTACAATCTCAAACACACTTTGAATGTGCTTGTCTTCTTTTGATGACATTTGTTTCTCAGGGAAATATCTCGGAGATGGTATTTGAGGTCCAGTCCACAGCATT
>OMLO01004164.1_pt1 | contig 12036 bp, 7 predicted proteins | sample 1674811 | NCBI WGS metagenome assembly OMLO01 (sample SAMN06265003, study PRJEB25207) | coral metagenome | isolation source: Coral host | place: Mexico:La Bocana,Puerto Morelos, Mexico | collected 2008-11-13
AAAAATTGTATAACAAGCATTATCCGAGCATTTTAGTGACTTTTTTGGGGGAGACCGAGCATTTTAGTGGGAAAATTAAAGCATTAAGATGGAGCATTTTAGTGGGGAAACAAAAGCATCATGTACAAAAGCCTAATAAACGACGAAGTCTTAGAAACTGAGAAAAGGGAATGGAGTTCTCGACATGAGATGGATGCGAAGATGAATACAGCAATTAACTATATATGTGAGTCTGTAGGTTTGTAATACACACTACTGCATAAACCGTTGCCTTCAATTGAAGCTTTGATGTCTAAAAAGGATAAAGAATCTTCGGAAATTTCCCAGGTATGTTTTAGAGCCGGGTGAAAGGAATTGACTGTGGTTATGAATTGAATTAGCTCCTCTCTGGTAGAGGAGGTAGCGCCGATACAGTCATCAATGTAACGACCGTAGAGTTGAGGTTTGGGGCCGTTGTATTGGCTGAAAAATTGGTGTTCGACAAAACCTACGAAAAGATTAGCATAGCTGTGTCCCATTTTGGTACCCATGGCTACGCCATTGGTTTGTTTGAAAAAGTTGTCCCCGAATGAAAAACAATTGAGTGTGAGCACTAGTTCAGCTAAGCGAAGTAATGTTTCAGATTTAGGTTCCTTAACAGTGCGTTGATCAAAAAAATGTTTAAGGGCCAGAAGACCTTCGCCATTAGGAATGACAGTATAAAGAGATGTGATGTCCATAGTGAAAATGAGTTTGTCTTGACCAAGGAAATTAAACTCGCGAAAAATTTGAAGAGCGTGTTGGCTGTCTTTGATATATGATGGTAAAGTTTTGACGATGGGAGCCATAATTTTGTCTAAATAGCTGGAAATAAGTTCGGTAGGGCAACTACAAGCCGAGAAAATGGGACGACCTGGGTTGTTAGGTTTGTGAATTTTCGGTAAAAAGTAAATACAAGAAGTTCTAGGAGTAGTTATGATGAGATTCTTTGCAGAGGCCGGCAATTCTTGTTTAGCTATGTGTTCTTTAATCGTATTTTTAACGGTGTTTTGGTTAATAGAAGTGAGATCTTTGTCAACCTTTTGATAAAAAGAGGTCAAAGCTTCTTTTTGGTAGAGGTCGGTCCGCCAAACAACTAAAGCGCCGCCTTTGTCGGCCGCTTTGATGACAATGTCTTTGCGTTTTCTTAGGCTTTTTAGTGCCGACCACTCTTCAGAGGAGAGATTGGAAAATTTGGTACTACGATTGAAATTAAGTTTGTTAATATCGTGGTGAGATTTTTTGATGAAAAAATCTAGTGATGCGAACTGGCCCTCCGGAGGAGTCCATTTCGACTTTCGAACATAGTTAGTGGAGGGGTCCCCGTCCACTAACTATGTTTCGAATCTGAAGTGTTTCGAAAGTGTCGTTGTTCGAGGTGTTAGAATCATCCTCTTTGTCATGGAGAAAGGCTTTTAATTGAACGCGGCGAAGGAATTTTTCTACGTCTTGTTTAACTGAGAATTCGTCCGTTGTTTTAGAAATGGGAACAAAATTTAAGCCCTTGCTGAGGACGGATTTTTCTGAATCGGAAAGTGAAAGATTTTCTGGAATTGTAACTACAGTTTTGAGGTTTTCTGGTGATGAGTGGCTAGCAATTTGGGGACCAATAAGTTGGTCAAGTTTTTGGGCCTTAATTTGGTTCAAATGATTGAAAAGTTTCGAATTAGTTTCCTGAATTTTGGCGCGAATAGATTGTACTAAAACTGCTGGACAGATTTTGAAAAGCTCAGAGCGGCAATGTAGAATTTGTTCCGTGAGGTGATTGCGTTTTTGGCACATAGCTCTAATATATTGTACATGAATATATGAAATATCATATATTTGAACTGAGGAGAAAGATATGAATTTATGATTGATCATCACAGTTATGCAAACAACTTAAGCAGTTGTGAAATTAAAGCCTGAAAAAAAAAACATTCAGGCCTGAACGGGATTCGAACCCATGACTTCTGCGATACCGGATCTGGGAGCTTTAATATATTCATGTACATTCTTCACCTTCTACGGGTATATTACGAACACACAATGTGACCAGCTCCCAGCTGGCTTTAAAGCTCAGTTGGCAAAGCATTGCACAAATTAATATCCAAATATCCGAGCATTGTTTATATATGTCCCCTGTATGTGGGGCATTAGCCGGGGTAGGGGGAAGTTACAGTGACAGGTACATAAGCACGAAATGTCTGGTTCGCTTTACTTTCATAATTCATTAGTTATTGATCTCTGTACAGTTCTCGACAGAGCAAATATATTTGTTTCTAGCGCGCGCGCGTCCCCGGTGCAACGCTGCACGCGTGCGCATTTTCTTTTGAACGATGTATTTAAAATCTAACCGTTTCTACAGATCGCGCGGTCGCGCGGTCAGCTCATTCACCTTTCTTTGAATCTGATCCAGATATTTTAAACTTGAGGCAAGGCTGTCATGAACCGTGCAAATGAACGTCCATATGAGGATTTGGCAACACACTTGCAGGGGTTACCAGAGTTTCATTACGCAGCACTTACAGGAAAAGCAGATTTACTTCGCAAATTGTTATCAGATGATCCGATAATTATTTCCAGTGTTGATATTTATGGGAGGACAGCCCTACACATAGCAGCTTCTCATGATAAGTATGGTATCCTCAAACTACTGCACAAGTACTGCTCCAAAGACAAAGAGACACTAGATCGATCAGACAGCTTTGGCTTTACTGCTCTGCATTACGCGGTACAAGGAGCTAACACATACTGCGCCAAGCTGCTTCTTGATTCAGGATGTGACGTAGATCCTACCCAGCATTCCAAGTGCACCCCCCTTCATCTGGCTGCCTTATATGGCTATCCTGAGCTGGTGGCTCTGCTATGTGAACACGGCGCTAACGTTCATGCTCGGACCTCATATCAAGAAACACCGTTACAAATGGCAACGCGATCTGGCATTCGAATTCGGGAAAAACTTAAGGTGAGACTGAGAGAGATAAAACGAACCAAGAAATCTCCCTGGCGGCCTGTTTGAGGGGTTAAGTTCTAACCATATTTTTCTCTCTTGTTCTACAAAGCCCCATGATCCTGTTTCATTCTCAGGCACTTATCATTTTATACGAGGCCTTGTGAGTTTCCATGAAAGAGAAAGAACATTGCGCAAATTGTACGTAACACACAAACTGCTAGCTTTGCACAGGGACATGACGAGTTTCTACTGAGTTCTGCGAAGTTTCGTTATTAAACATACATTTTCCTTCCAGACGAGACGCGTGAGTTTAAGACCAAGCCCCAATCTTTCTTCAGCAGTATTCTAAAGACTTTTTTCTTTCTTTCCTAGTTACACTACACCACGCTAGCGCTTTTACTTAAGTTTGGCTCAAGTGCTAACGTAAGGGACAATGAAGGAATAACACCTCTTCATTACGTGGCCATGCATTGCGAAAGGAAAGAGTGTGCGGCCTTGCTGTGTGCAGCTGGAGCGAGCATCAGATACCGTTACCATGGCAATGTGACCGCTGTTCACGTTGCACGATTTGCAGAAGTAAAGAGCTTTCTCAGACAGCTCGAGAGGATGCCACCCAGGCTTGAACATCTGTGTCTACTGACTGTTAGACAGGCACTGATAAATAACTTAACAACCAAAGCCCAACAATTACCTCTTCCAAAGCCCCTCAAAGATAAAATACTTTTCAAAACACTACCGAGAATTTTATAAAGGATTTGCCAGAGTGCTTTTGTTGTTATGACCTTAAACAAAACCTCATTTAATAAAGCGTGCACTTTTTTGTTTTATTTTATCAGCAATAATACAATAAAAATAATACAAAGAACCAGATCACATAACTCCAATTATAATTGGACAGAGTATCAAATTACGGCCCTGCCGGTTTAGAAACTTAATTTTTACCTTACTATAATGCTTTTTGATTACTGTTTCAACATTAGTAAGGTACAAAACGGCACTGCCGAATTCCTATACTAGTTTATTAATATTAACTTATGCCGATTACAAAAATATAAAATATTTTGTCTAACGTATACAAAAATACCTATTATTAATAGCAACATTGCTTAATGAATACATAGTGTGTAGAATTCAATAGCAAGCGAATTATACTCAATCAACGGTTTTGTGTTTCGCTGCCGTTAATCATCTTAATGGCGGACCCCTCAGAAGCAGGGCTGGGCTGTTCAAACCCCGATTAAGCTAATCTAGGATTACCAAAAATTTAGATTTTAGTTCTGTATTTTTACGGCGAGGTTTTCTGTTTATATCGCCTGTCCTTCAGTTTTGAGCTACAGTAATCTCAAACTACACAAAACATAAGAAGTGAAAGAATTTTTATACAAGAAAAATAGTTACTTCGGTAAACTCAACGGGTCCAAAAAGTCGCGTGTGTGGTAACATTTCGATCCATTTCAAGGTTCGTTTGCTGTCGTCGTGATTACGACAACTGAGTTCTCAGATACCGTTTTGATTAGAATCGAGACCTCTCTGCGAGATGGAAAAATGACCAAGCATTAGTGTCAGTGGTTACTCCCTCTACGCATATCTAGAGATTACTGAACTCAAAACACACGTCCAAAGCTTCACCTTTACCAAAACTGCGAGGGCTTCAGGGACGAGTTTGTAATTATGATTGACGGCAGTCAAAAACGCAATCGAACGAAAGCAACTCATTAGCTTATCATCCTTCTACTGTCACTATTGAGTTGGAAAGCGATCTAAACAAAAAGCACAATTCGCATGGAAAAGTTTCTTCCTTTCTAGTTTAAACGGGAAGAGATTAAAATATCAAAATTCTGACTTAAGTTGACAAATTAATTATATCCTTCTAAAGGATTTAACAACGCTATCTACAGAAAACACATTTATGCATTCATGCTAATAAGTACTTTTTTGAAATTGCATAATTGTCACTAACTTGCGAAAATTTGCAAATGTCACTGGATTATTTTAATATTAAAAAATATCTATTAATTTTTTACAATTTAACACCTAACTGCTATGACCTTTCAGGTATTACTTTCTACACTATTGAAAATTATTGGGTAGATTTACGAAGTGTTTACATGAAAACAGTCGAATTTTCATCTCATGCCTGAAGCGACAACGTCTGAATGATATCGCATTTAAGAATTTTAAAACTGGTGGCGTATTTGATAACATCACAACGATGTAAAATTCATTAACTGTAACTACCATTTTTCACTGTGATAAAAGCAAAGCATAACGTTTCCAAAACTATCACTTGCTGGAAGTGATATTTTAAGTCAATTAAATTATTATAGAGAAAAACTGAAAGGAAAAAAAAATAGAGAGCTTAAACAGCGACGTTCGCTTGAGCTCCCTAATTTCTGAGTTACAAAGTGATCCACCTCTAGATTCATTGCGTTTATTCGAAGTTACTGTAGGCATCAAAAGAGTCCAGATACTCACTGAGGGCAGAGTATACAAACTCATACTGGTCCTACAACAAAACACACACCAAGTCAAAATCCAGTCATCAAGGAATGGTACAGTTTTTTTTTGCTCAGGTCAAGAAAATTAAGGACAACAGATATTTCTTTTCAACCTTCTCTGCTACCTCGGTGTTATCACTCACAGTGCATGTTCATTGTTCATCGTAATAGTCATCTTACAAACTGTGACACAGCCGTTACGTGACCAGGACGTCGAAGGAGACACAACTCCCTGGCGTGGAAAACTTGCTTCTTAGTGAGTATAACACGTAAATTAACGAGTTTTATCAGTACTCACCAACAGCCTAGAAAGTTCAGGAATAGCTTGGTATTTCTAACATGCAATCAGGCGTTCATTTTTGCCTCTCCCAAACACATCGAGAACAAAAAGCCCAACCAGAAGCAAGCGTGGCCTAGTGGTTAGGGCGCTGGACTTAAAATCTGGAGGTCCCGGGTTCAAGTCCTGCTCCCTGCCACTGGATGGATTTTTCTTCGGTGGTCCCTCCACGCTTTGTAACTAGCCAGCTGGTCAGGATTCTTAACAAATTTCTGTTCTTTTTGTAATATTTGTTTGCCTATTTACCAGTGGCATGCCTGTGAACTAGCTGAGCTTAGTGCTTGTAGAGCTAAGTGCATGACCACTATAAACATGATTTACTATTTTTATTACTAACCACAGATTACGCTATTCGCAAAACGAGGACATACCTTGGTCTGTACCATGGCGGGTCTTTGAGCTCTCAGCTGCTTGACAGTCTGGAAGACATCCACCACACCCTCACTCTTCAATCGCTCTATCAAAATACTGAGAGCACAGAATACTCCTGTTCGACCAACCCCAGCACTGGTCAAGGAAAAGAAGACGAAACAGCATCAGAGCTATTTTAAGCCAAACCATTTCGTATTCTAATTTTAACTGCTTACAATGTCAATTACAGCCAGTAAGGAAGGGTTCTCATTAATTAATGGAGTAGAGGAATAGTTTCATGAAGTAGTTTGAATGCCGAAGCCTCTCTTGTAATTGGGAGGCTCTGAAAAACAAGTTTGAAAAAGGTCAAACCACCAAGAATATTAAAGGATAAATTTAGTTTTTTTGAATTTTTAACCTACAGTGTTAGCGTAATCAAAACGTATACCACACCCTGATCACAGTCAAGGTTCAGTCACATTCCAAAAGCATGTGTCTCCCTTAAATTATCTTTACAACTTACGAACGTATTATTTCACGAATTGTAGTCGGCTCAGAAATCGAAGGAGCCGGTTTTTTAGCCGTAGACCGGCACTTAACAAGAACCCTGAAGTAAGGTCTATAACCCGCTATTTGAAGTCCCAGCGCCACACATTGACCGACACCCAAATGTCAGAGCAACTCGGTGTCGAGCATAGACTAACGAGATTTTTAGAAATGGAATGAAAAGTATTAATACAATGACTAACTAAATCTAAATCTCTGTTGCAGAATGTTTAGGCTCAATTTAGAGTAATTCCAAGGTGATGTCCTAGACAAGGAATAGTCGCCAACTGAACAACCAGTTTATCGATGAATGACTACATGAACACACATTGAGAAATTCCGAGTTAATTTTGCCTTAGTTTCAAAGCAAGTCTTTGTGCGAAGTCATTCAACTGAAAATGTAATTGATTTACATGTAAATTAGCTCACAGTTGAAGCACATGTTGCAAGAAGACATGTTTTGGTATAGAGGCAAAAGGCAACTCGGAACTGGCCTTATATGACTATCGCAATCATACATAAATTACGGTGCCAACTGTTGTGATAAACAGCGTATGGTACACACCTGCAGTGTACAGTGATGGTTGTATTGCCTGACTGCTGCTGCCATCGTTGTACTTGGCCAATGATATCGATCAATCCTGTACCTGAGTCTGGAGACCCAACATCAGGCCACCCAGTGTACTGGTACTGACGAACCACTCGAGATGCACTCTCCTAACGTGTTAACAACAATTAGTTTATACCACACAAATGAGTAGTGCTTTTCGCGCACGCTGATTGGCTAGCTCGGAGGTGATTAGCCAAGTACTATTCACCTCCAAGCACCGAAGAAAAACAAAAGAGCTTCCCGTTTTAAATAAAGTTACCCTTGAACAAGTAAAGTTAAAGCAGGGTGGCAGTCCTGAAACAAACAAACAAAACATCCTCTTTATTTTCCCTTATAATAAAGGTGCGCACTGCAGCGCAAGACAGGAATCGATGGAGAGCACATGTGGAGGCCCTATGCGCCAACTTGGCGCCAGGGGACGAGTGAGTGAGTGTGTAAACAAGTAAAGTTACTCTTTGGTGCGCTAGTTATTCAGCTTGTGGGGTATATACTAATACAATTATTCACCTCAGTGTCGGTGAAAGTGGTGAAAATTTACCTTGCCGCTTCGCGGCTTGGTAAATATCCACCATTAATCACCTCCACTCCAGTGAATAATTGTTAATTATCATACATTGAACTCAATGATTGGCCGAAAGCGTACAGTGAATTTTTAAAATCAGCGCCTGTGACGTCATCTAGCTTCAGATTATACAATAATCATGCCAAGGACACTCAAGGTCATGGGTAATCATGTCATGTTTGACCGCGGTGCATGATTTATAAGGGTAATCGTGTCAAGTTCGCTCCCTTTGTCTTGCTTATCAGCCTCAGCTTTCGGCTTCGGCTGATAACCCCTACCTCGACGTTGATTATTCTGGACATCACAAAAACCTCATCCAGTAATTGTTTAAAATTATACATTGTACAATTATGTGATTATCCCACAACGTCATGTTGCTCTGAACAACACGCAAAATCTATAAAACCTTTTAAGTGCAACCTTGAATATTTTCAAAAGGCAATACATCCAGCTGCATCCATTTTCATAATACTTGTATTATGTGCGAGATGCCATAAACAAAATCACGCAACTTAAACACTTAAGATGTTATAATCTGAACTGACGAGGTCTAACCTTTATGAGTGTTATGATTTTAAACTATCTTTTTTACCATGATAGTTTTCATTTGCATTTTGTGTTCTCTCGTGTTTCATCAGGCGATGATTTTATACTTTAAAACGTTCTTACAGATAACGGCCTGACTCTTAAACAGAACAGGCATAAAAAATAAACACATCACGGTACCCATAACGATACCTTGGTATTGGTGAGTTTGATTTCTCTCATAGTATAGTCGTCATAAACCATTTCGTTGGTCATTTCCACCACCAAAGTTCCAATGTTGGCGGGTTGTTTTGCGGGCCAATAACGGTGCACCTTAACCTGAATGTACACACATCATTGATCAACATGACAGCTACACTGAATCTTCAGTGAATGTTATTTACCTTAATTAAATGAGTGCTAGGCTATATTACTATCATCCGAGCCATGTTTAGTTTTAATTGTCCCTGGTCGTGAATAGTTTAAACAGTATCAATATTTCCTTTAACGCTGTAATATATCGCTGTATTTCTTCTGTCAAAGATAACGTCAAAGATAAAGTTATTATTATCAGACAAAAACAAGCAAACAAACAACTATCAAGTTGTAGGTGTAATACAACTTTCAGAAATGCTTCGCTTTCGACCTCTTTATTTCTTGCACAACAAGAGAGTCTGCAAGCATCTTGTTTACCCGGGGAACAAAAAGAGCGGAGGAACAAGGAAATGTCCCCTTTCCCTTTCTTTTCCCTAAGCGGAGAGCTTGTTTTCAAGCTAACTACTGGAGTGTATTGAAATCACTAATAGCCAAACACGACCAACTACAAATCATCGTAAATTATGTGTACCTTGCCACTCTCTAACTCTTTGGAGAGCATTACTATGGTGGAAGACTCTTGTTCCCAGATCATACGCCAGAAGTCGGGAATGGTGTCTGGGATAGGAGCCTGGGTTGCAATAAAGGACCTCCTCATCATGTAGCCATCGATAAAGCTAGCGTTGATGTAATCCGAACCTTCAATACCAGTGATTACACTCAGTTTGACCCGCGCGTCATCATACGGCAAAACGTTTGCATAACGGTTCTTTGTTTTGTTGTAGACCATGTTGGCGCTGTGAGACTTGACTTGAGTAGCATTACCACCGCGTCCTAAACGGATAAACTCTTCATCCATTTCTGTTTGACCTAAAAAAAAATGCAGACGACACATCCTGATGCCAGCCAGTCTACAAAATCTCCTTACTTAACAATAACATTATTCCTTCTCAAATTCTATCACGTATACTTGACTCAGGCTGCACCCTCGTCGTCAACTACCACATATAGATATCAAGAGCGAACAATCTGATTGTTTTAGTAGAAATATAATAGTCGTTTAAAACTTCAATCTTAATCCTCCTCACAGACACTTACAGAACGCAAACAAGCGGCCATCATTTTGTTAATACCCGCGCACTGCTAAGCTACTCACTATCTATCACAGAATAAATAGTGCGTAGCGTAGCCAATCAGAAAACGGTATACGGGAAAGGACGCTAGTAGATTTATACCGAACAATAAAAGTAGTAGTTGGGAAGCAGGTTACTGCGCTGAACCCTGAAGTCTGTCACTGCGTTGTGTTCCGGCTTGGGCTAGACGCTTTCTCCACCCAGGTGTTTAAATGGCTACCAGCGGATTTATTGCAGATATTAACCCTGCGATGGACTGACATCTCATTCAGAGGGGAGCACAAATACTGCTAATGCTTAATGTTACGGAAACCGGGATAACTCCAGTGGCATGCATCACTTGGCCCTACGCAGACTCTCTAGTTGGGAATGTTTTTGCATCGATCAAGTAATGTGCCCCTCCAATTATAGCTAACTTGACGCCACGGGTCTCAATTTTCTAGTTTTTTTTTTAAATGTATCTTGAAGACCACCGTCTCGTGATTAAAAATATATTGAACAAGGATTTATAAGACGTAAACTCGGTTTGAACCGAATTAAGCACAAAATACCATAAAGGAATTTGGAGGAGAGCGGCCTTATGTGTATATTATATGAACTGTACTTTCAAAATAAGATAAAGAGACACAAAAGTTCTTGCAACACCCCGGCCCATCTGCAACTCCTCATCTAGTGATAAAAAAAAGTGAGACCAGATACACGATACTTCTCGGAAAGTAAGTGATGAGTTGCTTACTACCATTACGTTACAACCAGTGTCGTTTGCAATGGCGTAAAAAATCATAGTTCTACATGATAGGTAAAGTCTGCCGTACGAGCCTAAGTGGCCCATCAGGCCGGAGCTTATCCCGGTTTCTGTAACATTAAGCGACTAGGAATATTGCTACTCCCCCCTGGATGGGATGCTAGTCCATCGCAGGGTTACCCCCAGCATTAAATTTGCCGGTACCCATTTATACACCTGGGTGGAGAGAGACTCTGTGAGAGTTGAGTGTCTTGCCCAAGAACACAACCCAATTTCCCCGGCCAGGGCTCGAACCCGCACCGCTCGATCCGGAGTCGAGCTCACTACCCATGAGGTCACCGCACCTGTTACAACGTAACAGAACGAAACACTCACCACTAGCTGGATTGACTTGCATGAGGTTTTTCATGTGGGCTCTAAGATCACTGGCCCGTATCTCAGTGTATCCGGAATGAATGGCTTCCAGCAGAACATCATGAATAAAAACGTACTGTTCTTCCACTTGGACCATGATATTTCTGTCACGTCGCAAGGACATAACAAATCCAAACACGTCCACTGTTTTCTCAGCAGCTATACGCTGCAGCATGGAATCTACCACAATGAACGTACCAGTCCTCCCTACACCGGCACTACAGTGAACAACCTGAAAAAAAAACACACCATTAGCAATGTGCCCTTTCAGTTGTTTAATCTCTTAATTAACGTTGTATTAGAAGTAAAAATATGTTACATACGCATTGCAAACGAGAGGGTAGATCATAGTTTCCCAGTAAGTTGACGAAATAGAAGTATGTGGCAACAAAAAAAGTTAAAACGTTATCTAGACTTTGAGACTGTATTTATGAAGGTCAGAGAGCGACTAGCTAAGAAGACTACGCCGGATCAGTCTAAATTTTCACTCATAACTGCATAACTGAAGTGAAAGGACGCGTGCAGAGTTCAATTCGGGTTCGCTGCGCTCAGTTTTAACCTGTTTGTCAAGGTTTGACAGTAACTTACCATAGGACCCGCGTCAGGTGGATTAGCACCAGAAGCTTTCCTAACAAACGTGAGAACCGAAGTAGCGCAAGTGGGAACACCGTGGTCAGGCCATATTGTGTAATGGTACTGATTCACTGTCCGCTCAGTTCTGCTATTGGATTTCTTCAGACACAGCGTGCGGATAGTAAAGTCACTGAGCTCCACCGTCTGCATTAGCGTGACTTGTATGTCACCATAAGCCTGTCCGCCTTCTGACGGCCAGTACTGATAGCACTTTACACGGCCTCGCTCTTCCAAGTTCGTTACCTGAATGAACAGATCAGACAGATAACATAAATATATGTTATTTACCGGTTGGGAGGTCCGTATCGTGAAAAACTGTGACCGAGGTCTTGAAAACGCTGCCCGAGGCCGCAGGCCGAGGGCAGCATTTTCAAGCCCGAGGTCACAGTTTTTCACGATACGGACCGACCCAAA
>OMLO01004167.1_pt1 | contig 12036 bp, 1 predicted proteins | sample 1674811 | NCBI WGS metagenome assembly OMLO01 (sample SAMN06265003, study PRJEB25207) | coral metagenome | isolation source: Coral host | place: Mexico:La Bocana,Puerto Morelos, Mexico | collected 2008-11-13
ATATATATATATATACTATATATAAGGGCTCGAGAACACCGCACCAGCAGCGGATTGCTCTAACCCCAGAGGTACTCACCTCGCTCAATTCGCCTAGCCGTCCTTTCGCGCCATTGCTGGAGTGGTTGCTTGGAGAGACGGCTTGTGGACCAACATCCCCTACCTGGCATCGCCGCCTTCGAGCGGTACGGTCCAAGTCACGACGGCTCATTCACCAGAACAGAGCTTCGGGGAAAGCAGACAGGATCTCACCTGCTGTGAAGAAGGCTGTGCTATTGCTTTCGCAGCATCATTCTCGCCCCCTCTACAGAGAGATGTATCAATGGGGAGGGAAAGGTGGCAAGCAAAGTTGGGCAGCATGGTCCCCACAGATGCCGAAAGGTGCCAGAGGAAAGAGGGCTGGTGCAGACAAGGAAAAGGCCAAAGAAAAAGAAAAGCGAGAAGCTGGTGTGGCCAAGCCTTACGATGCTACATCCTTGCCTTCATCCTCACAGGCGCAGCATTCGGACAACGAGACGAACCTCTTCAAGGACTTCGTGGAGTTCCTCAAGGAGGCGAAGGTGGAGATCCCGGAGAAGTTCAAGAAGCATTTGCCGGATTCCACCAAGGAAGACATCAAGCTGCAGCAGAAGCGACTGAATCGCCACCGGACGGTGGTGAACAGGATCGAAAGCAAAAAGGTCGCCTTGGAGAAAGACAAAGAGAAATGGACTGCATGGCTGACTTCTATCAAGGAGGAGATCACGGCGCAGCGGAAGAAACATATGGAGACCCAGCAGCAACTCGAGAAGGATATCGCGGCTCTGGAAGAAGAGGAGCAGAAGCTGAGGAATCCCGAAGAGCCTCAGCTGGACGACTATCCTATGATGGAGGAAGATGTGGATGGTCTCGTCGAAGCTTTGGCGGCTGGAGAAGAACCAAAAGATCAAGAGACACGCTTTGTCTTGGAGAATGCAGATGCCCTGAAGATGATGCAGCAAAACATGGAGCGGCGCTACAACCAGAAGTTGGAAGAGGAGAAGATGAGGTTGCAGCAATCTATGGAGAAGGACCTTCAGAACTACAAGAAGATGATGGATGTTCAGGAGATCCTTTCAGATACGGAAGAGGCGGCTGCTGGTGCAAGAGCAACTCTGGGACTTGGAGGTTTGTGTGTGAACCCAGGTCAGAATGGAGTTCCATTTGGTGCACAACGGGTATTGAAACAACCTCAAGTCAGCTCTCCTTACGACAAGACCACCAAGGAGGAGGAGAGATCAAGGAGGGAACAAGCGAAGATGGAAAAGTTCATCGAAGCAAGGCAGCAGAACCCAGAGGAGAACAAGGATCAGCAGAAGCCAGATACAGGGCAATGAATGAGTCACTCTATGTGAAGAGAGATCGAGGTGGTGGGGTATTCCATAGCCTCGATACTTTCCGTAGAGCATTGAGTTGTGTGAATGATCGTTGCCTGGTTTTTCTCCTGATGGTTGTCGGAGACTTCCTGGTCTTCTTCATCATTGTGGCGATGATGGTGTACGTCCACGTTGAGAAGAAGAAGAGATCAGTTCGTATTGGTTTGCACAGGTACTTCCGACGTGATGTCGAGAAGAAAGAGGGAAAGAAGATTGGTCGACCGCGTACAGCGACCTTCTTCATCTATCTTGCCCTACATTCCCATGTCGGCGTTCTTGGCCGAAGTGTTTTAGACAATGACGTGGACTTTGAGGGCGAGATGGGCAGTTTTGATGGACACAGTCTGATGGCAAGAACATCGTCTTCCTGGAGGCCACCTGCGGTACCTACATTGCCAGTGGGTTCACCGAGAAGGAGGACTTCTGATGATTTTGATAGAAGTGATGACAGCAACGCGGAGCGCTATTACCAGATGGCCTTCGTTTTCCCTCTCAATGGAGACCCTACTTCAGCGAGACTACCGTGGGATGACTATTGGGACCTCCATCGATATGTAGCAGGAATTTGTGGCAGTAGCATTGATAACCTCCTTGCCATACATGGAGTCCAACATCTACCAGAAGATTTAGAAGACATTGAAGTCCAGGCGGTCCTACCGCAGCTTGCGGGTGATGCCAGGCATGGGGATGGCCAGGTATTCACTTTGGTTGATGTGGAGTTCCACGGTGGTGCATATGTCAACCCTGTGATCACTGAGAGGAGATCTAGATTGATCCCGAAGCAGATCACAAGGCAAGGTTTTCTTCAGTACATCAACATGGCAAAGAGATGTGAGGAGAGCCAAGGAAGATGCATTGCTTGGATCAATAATGTGGTCTGGCGTGAGCAGGATGGTAGGATCAAGAACCTCCAGCATGGAGATTATTTACGATGTGCTGTCCCTCCAAAACGTCAGGAATGCACAAGTGAAATTACAGAGGATGAGACCGTGGAAATGGACACTTCTCTTGATGAAGATCCCGAAGGCATCAGCTTGGTGCAGACAAGAGCCGACATCGTTTCAGGAACACCGACACCGTCGAGCATTCCAACAAGGTCGATCTTTGTCTACTTGTTGGGAAGAGATGTTATTGATCTGGAGGTGACGGAGATTACTTTCAGTGATATCACCGAATCCCTTGCCTCAAATTGGCACATCGAGAGGGGGAGTGTTGCCGGATTGCATGAGGTACAAGACCCTCCCTTGACTTTGCAGACGCCTGGCAACCGTGTTTTCATCCTGGAAAGGCTTCAAGATACCAATTTTCGCTTGGCTAGCAGTGACGTTTTGGCCATGGTTGATGTGGTGCTTTTTCAAGGTACTGGCCTCAACCGCATCAGCAACAGATTGGTTACTTGGATCCGATGCAGGCAGTTGAGGCTGCAACTTCTGGCGTTTTTGCGAGTTGATCGCATTTGTGATCAAGAAGGAACAGAATGTGTAGTCATGGTCAACAACGCAGTTTGGGGAAGCCATGACAACACTATGCGGCATTTTATTTTTGGAGACTTTGTGAAGGTTGAGATTTTTGTTTCTCAGGGTACTGTCGAGGATGCCTTAACGCAGCTGAGGGTGGTAGAAACCTGCGATAGGCATCGTAGGCTGTATACGTCTTCCCCGAGCAGCGAAGGGAGAGGAAGAGACCTTCCTTCAAGGTCGCCTTCATTTCAAGGAAGGGAGTCAAGGAGCCGTTCGAGGTCAAGGGGCAACGGTGAGGCACCGGGCAATGCGGAGGAGGCACCCTGGGTCCTCACCGCCCCCATTGATGACTATGGCTCGATTCACAGCCCCAATTGGCTAGGTGCTGTGTCAGTTTTCGATAGACTTCCACCTCCGGGCAACCCCTCGAACGAGGAACTGTCTGTTGAGCCCGCTGTTGACAATGTGCACTCTGAGTGGATCTCGAGTGCAGATGAAGCCGGCCCTCGGAATGACACGGCCGAAGTCTTCCAGATTGACGACGACGGGAATGAGGTTTACGAAACATCAGCAGATCCTTCGATTAACTTCCAGCTTTCGATGCCAATGAACTTGGAAGCCATTGTGGCGCTGATGCAGCCCTGGACAAATAGCCCTTTGCGAATTGACATCCCAGCTTCCATGCCCCTGTCACCGATTTCGCTCCAATTTGTGGCAAGATGCAATGCTGGATGGAACTCAGGTATCGGAAGTATACACATATATACAGACGGTTCCAGTAGCAAATCTCGAGATGTATCCGGATTCGCATTTGCAGTTTTCGGTTTTTCCAAAAGTGGTGCCAGCGACTTGCATTCGTTTTTGGGATGGACAGGTGGCCAAAATACAGTCAATTGCGACTTGGCCAATTTCATTGGGGTCACAGATCATTCTTCGAGCTCCTCTGAAACATCAGCACTCACTTGGGCTCACATCTGGCTGCTTCAGAGTGGTATTCAGCTTCCTGTTACTTTTCACTTTGATGCCAGGGTTGTTGGAATGGGAGCCACGGGCGAATGGAACTTCGACCCAGGCAACACAGCTTTGCGTAAGCTCAGAGAAGTAGTGCAGCTAACAGCTCAACTACGAATTGGCGCCCAGACAGCCTACGAGCACGTGAAAGCGCATAGCTCACACCCATGCAACGACTTCGCTGATGGTTGTGCGAAGATGTGTGCAGCAGGAGGTATGGCTTCTTCATCATTGCCCCCAAGCTGGCAACCTCTTTTCAAAGATGACAATCATGTGTTGTCTTGGGCTTGGTGGTGGGTCCGTTCTCTACGAGGTGATCCTTGTCTACCGCCTCTGAAAGATGGTGCACAAAGGTGGCATATGGATGGGGAAGTTTCTACGGAAAAAGTAGCCAGTGTCGAGGACTCAAAGGCAGTGACAAAAGAGGCGTCCACCTTGAGGATACGAATGGCTACATTGAATGTCCTCACTCTCCGCAACAAGAAGACCGATGATGGCCATCAAGGAGAAGACCTGAAGGCAGCGCTACTTCGCAAGCAATTTGGTGCGGCCGGAGTTCACGTGGTAGCGCTGCAAGAAACCCGGGCAACGCAAGATTGCACTATTTGCACGGAAGACTACATCCGATTTGTTAGTGCTGGAGATGGAGGATACCACGGATGTGAGATTTGGGTTTCCAAGGTTTTGCCATTCATTGAGAAGGATCGTGGCTCAACTTTCTCCATCCACGAGGCAACGGTGATTGATAACTCGCCCAGGTCAATCATTGTGAAATGCCGCATTTCAGGCTGCATGGTACTGTTTGCCTCCTTACACGCGCCCATCGAGAACGCCAAGCAAGAAGAGAAGGATCAATGGTGGCACAGAGTCAGTCAGAAGCTCGGTGGTGTGATGCCAGGCACTTTCACATTTATCATGGGTGACTTCAATTCCAGATTAGGAGATGATGATGGCCTCCATGTTGGTGACCGTACCTGTGCCGCCACCAATGACAACGGTATGCGTCTTTACTACATGATGCAGGACCTCAATTTGTGGGCACCCTCTACGTTTAGCTCCGTTCATGCGGGGCCGGATTTCACGTGGACGCATCCTCGAGAGATCAAATCTCGTCTGGACTACATTCTGGTTTCCCAAGATGACAGCCTGCTTCCTTGGTCAAGCCGGGTCATGCCTGAGATCCAATCATCCTTGACAGTCCGGGATCATGAAGCGGTCCAATTGGATGTTGACCTGTACACCCAAAAGAGAGGCCGCAACACCAAGAGGCGCAACTACGATTGGGAGGCTCTTCAGACACCTTGGGGCGCGTCAAAGATCAAGGAGATTATCAACAACCTGCCTGACCCACAATGGTCGGATGATGTGCACATTCATTGGCAACGTTTAGAGGAGGGCATTCACCAAGGTCTTGAGAAGTTCTTCCCTGCGAAAGCCAAGAAGCACCGGAAGGATATCTTCACCCAGGAGACATGGAATCAACTACGATCCCGCAAGTGGTTTAAGGAGGCCCTAGACCATTGTGATGACGTTTTTGATGCCTTCGAGCAAAGATCAGTTATTTTGGCTTGGAGAGATGGTGCAGGACTACTAGCAGCAGATGGGGTGGTGAAGCTCCACCAATGGGCCACCGTACTGGCGCACCTGTTCTTCAAAGTAGGCTTCAAGCATCATGCCTTGGCCCTTCGGAAGTCAGTCCAACAGGATAAGGCCAGGTTCATCGAGGATGTAGTGAAATCGGCAAACAGAGCTGGAACGAATGAGATCTTTGCAGCCCTTCGGCCACTACGAGTTGGAGGACGATCGGCAAAACAGGGTCTTCCTCCGCTTCCTGGATTCAGACCACACGCAGAGGATGCCACAGATCCGGTCAAGAGTGACCAAATTTGGTTATCCCATTGCGCGACCTTGGAGGCAGGAGTCAGCACGAGCACGAATCGCCTATTACAACGTGCCAGGAAGCGCTGCATTGAAAGATGCCCTACCTCCATTCAGGTTGATTTGGTGGAAATGCCGACTTTGGTGACTCTTGAAGGGGCCTTTCGACACGTGAAACCACGCAAATCTGGAGGAGTCGATGATCTCCGCTCGGATATCTGCCGGGCAGCAGCACCGGAGCTTGCTGCCAAGTTCTTTCCACTGCTTGCCAAGGTTTACGTTCAGGCCACGGAGCCAGTCCAGATGAAAGGGGGGACGTTGATCCCCATGTTCAAGGGTGGTCAAGCTTGGAATCCAGCGGACCACCGGTCCCTCCTCTTGAGCAGCCACATAGGCAACGCTTTGAGACGGAGTATCAGGGTGCAACTCACATCAGCTTTCGTTCAAACAGCACCACAGACTCATTTTAGCATTCGGCCTGGAGGTTGTGTGAGCCATGCCAGCCATTCATTGAGGCTGTTTGTGCAGGCATCGGCAAAGAAGAATGAGAGTGTTGGAGTGCTATACCTCGATATACGGTCAGCATACTACCGTATCGTTCGGCAGTTGGCCGTAGGTGGCATCAGTGAGGCAGATCAGATCCACCGAGTCCTCACATATTTCAATCTTGGACAAACATCGTACCAGGACATCATGGAGGAGATCTCTCAGGAACCTAGCTCCCGATCATCTGGAATGCAGCCGCATCATGAGAGGCTCTTGCAAGAGCTTTTATCATCAACGTGGTTTACCTCTCGAAGACGGGATGCTCTCGTTGAGAGTCTTGCCGGCACAAGGCCGGGGGATGGCCTTGCTGACCTTACCTTTGGCTATGTCTTCAAGCGTATCATGGCTCGAGCAGTTGGCAGAATCAAGGAGCAGCTGGGTATTGAAGACGTTTCCTATGAGCCGAGGTATGATTTGACAAAGCAGCCCCCAGATGGACGTCCGCTACCCAGGCTGATAGAAGTGGTGTGGGCCGACGATCTAGCTATTGCCTACAGAGCCCGAGACGCAAGGGTCTTAGTCCAACACCTTCGTGCCATTGTTACAATTATTTTCCAAGAGAACATCCGCCATGCGCTGATCCCAAACATGAAAGCAGGTAAGACGGAAGCGCAGCTGATATTGAAAGGCACCAACAGCAAAGTGATGAAGGCTGAGATCTACAACAATGACTCCCCTTCGCTGGAAATCGAGGATGTGCCGGACGATTTCAGTCGCTTGAGGATTGTGGCGACTTATCGTCACCTAGGTACCCGAGTAGATGTCTCTGTTCGCCACCGTGCTGACATGAAGGCACGACTCGGCCAAGCGGTGACCACTTACCGCAAATACAGGAAGGCCATTTTTCAGAATCGCCTTTTGGATCAGACCAAAAGAGTATTTTTATTCAGAAGTTTGGTGATGTCAGTGCTTTCTTACAACATCGGCACTTGGGGAAAGCTTCTGGCGTCAGAACTCAGCTACTTCCGGACGAAGTTGTACGGCATGTACCGTGGAATTTTGAGATGCGAAATCCCGGAGCTTGATCTGCGGCTCTGGAACAATGACCGCATCCTTGCTAGGCTTGGTCTACCCTCGGTTGAAGTTCTACTTTCATCAGCTCGGCTTCGCTACTCCACTACTTTGTATTCTTCGGCTCCAGATGCAGTGTGGCACTTACTTGCAGCAGAAGGTGACTGGTTGGAGCAGCTTCGTCAAGACTATGACTGGTTTCTCTATCAATTGGCAGGGTACGGACCGGGTCCTTCAGGCAACCCATGGTCCCCGGACATTCATCAATGGTGTATGGAGAACCTGAAAAGCTTCAAGCCTTGGATTGGCCGAGCTGTTATGCACGATACTCTTCAGCACAAGAAGGAGGTCGATTGGAGGGAGTGGCACTTCAACTTCCTCGACCAAAGCATCAAGGTTGGGCTTCGCATGGATATGCCTCAGCCTGCTCAAGAAGATGTTGGTGGAAGCGGATTCGAAGCTTGCCTTTCTTGTCGGAGAGTTTTCAAGAGGAAGGCCGCATGGGCTCTCCATGCATTTCGATGCCATGACCGGCGCAACAAAACCAGAGAGGTTATTGACGGCTCCAGGTGCCATTCTTGTGGGAAGGAGTACTTCACGACCACTCGACTACAGCGACATCTTCATAACAGTGAGGAATGTTACAGGCACTTTGTTCAAGCTGGACGACGCAGGTTTGATGTGTTACCCGGGATTAACAACACACAAGAGCAGAAGGATCGAAGGCTACAAGTGCCTGCTATGAGAAGTTTAGGGCCCAGGGAGAGACAGTTCTCTGAGCGACCCTGGCCAGCCGACCCGGAGTTTGACTTCGGCTTCTTCGAAAGCCTCATGGACTACTACGAAGGAGAAGACCCACAGACTTCAGTGGAAGACTTGGTAGAAGGTGTTCGGCAGTGTTGCATGCAGAGCGTCCTGGCCTTTAGCGAGATCAAGCAGACGTTGGCTTATTTTGCAGATTTGGTCGAGGATGATGATCTGGGTGAACAATGCCGTATGCCGCCAATCAAGGTGTCCCAGTCGGCGCGCATCTCTTGGAGGAGATTTGCCCCATCGTGGTTCTTTGCCCCGGAGGAGCTCAAAGCGGAGGCTACTGATGATTGCGTCCGCAATTCAGCTTGGGAGCATTGCCGAACTGCTGTGCAAGTACCAGGTTGGGCGCAAGTCGACTATGTGCCGCGTGTGCGATGCAGCACACTTACCTTCTTGCACCTTTATTCAGGACATCGTCGTCAAGGAGATCTTCACGAAGCGCTTTCAGCTTTGAGAGCGCCGGATGGCTATGTCATTTCGATCATATCGGTGGATATCATCTACGACAGTCGTGCAGGTGATTTGGCGCGGGAAGACAATCAACGCATTTGGCTTACATATATCAAATCTGGTATCATAGCTGGTGTGTTCGCGGGACCCCCCTGTGAGACGTGGAGTCGAGCACGTCTTCACGGGGGGGTCCCGGGAATTTCCTACGGAGATGGAGGACCACGTGTTCTCAGAGATGCCTGTAATCCGCAAGGGTTGGGGCAAATGAAGGTTCGAGAGCTGGAGCAGATTGTGGTGGCCAACCGATTATTATGTTTTGCGCTTTTAGTGATGCTGGAGGTGATCGCACAGAATCTTTTTATGATTTTGGAACACCCAGCGGAACCAACGGCCGAGGGTGAACAGTGGTTGGCAAGCATCTGGAAACTTTTTGCTACAAAGGCTTTCATGAACAACGGCAACATCCAACGAATTTTGCTGTACCAGGGGCACTATGGTAGCAAGTCACCCAAACCTACCTGCCTCTTAGCTTGCGTTGGACATGAGCTGTGTGCTCAGAGTATCCTTTGGGGCTGTCGCACGCAAGATCATCTTCCCAAGCAGTTGGTGATGGGCTGGGATGATGAATCTCGCGAGTATGCAACGGCCTCTTTGAAATCATACCCACCGGATTTGTGCTCTGCACTTTCCCACTTAGCACAATGCTGGTTGGATCGCTATGCACATAAATTTGTGGATCCGGTTCCTTTGCCTGATGCTTTTGCTCGCTTCACGGAAGAGCTCAACCGGGCATTTAATCTTTTGGTAGATCGCGGAGCTGACTACCATAGATCTGCAACTGCAACTTAATTAAGATCCGCTGTGTCATCTAGACTCGAATTGCGGGAAAAAAAAATACTATATATATTTCATCAACCAACATGTTTTGGGATGTCTTTTGTTGGGCTATTTTTGTTCCAGAATCACCAAGAAACCCCAGACCCAGCGGCTAATCTTGTAGAACCTTGTTGAGTTCCATCTTGTCCCAGGCTAGGTTTGAGGTATCTAAGACTGGGGGCCTCAACAAAAGGCACCACACATTGCCAGGCATCACTTGAAGCTCAGGAGACTAAAGCCGAGATACAAAAGAATATATTTTTATGGTGAAAATCCGAACTTGAGATGTCGTGACTCGACTCCGGAAAAAAAAACATCCTGGAACGCCAAGTGTCCTATTTTTTAAGGCAACTTTACCCCTAAAACCAGCAACTATTGCCTTAAAAATGGGGCACTTGGCTTTACAGGATGTACCTTAAACATTTGTTTTGACTTTAGTTTAGGCGTCGCTGGATGCCTGGGGAAAACATCATTTGAGGGACCCACATGATTGAATCCAGTTTTTCTAGATGGCACGTGCTCAAGCCCGTGGGTATATGGCTGGCGTAGCCTTTAGCCACCCAGGATGCAATCCTGGAATCCTGGGTTCACCTCTTTCTCCATCTCCACTTCGCCAGGTTGGATAGCAAGCTATCCATAGATGGCGTAGATTGCGGGGTCCAAAAAATAGATCCGTGGAGAAGCTACCTCTTGGATTGTTTCAACAACCAGCAATGTTTTTTTCGTTCATTTTTTCATGTTTTTTTGATGTTTTTTGCATGTTTGTTTTTCCAAATGTCCATTTCTTGTACCAAAACTATCATCGCTCACATGTATGTATAATTATATTTACAGTGGAATGTTAACACGCTATGTGGCCTTTGTTTTCAAGCTGTGAGACTTCCAGAATTCTTCATGTGGTTGCACCAACAACTCGCAGATTGATTGGCTCAGATGTGTTTCTGTCATTGACCAAGAAGCCACTTCAACCGTCCAACGAATCAAATACAGTGATCAATCAATTACTCTTTCTCCAAGACTCATTGTTCAGTGGAAATTCAAGTTGCATGTGTTTTGGCAAGTATTCCGTACATGATCTATTTGTGTAAACAAAAAAAGACTCTGATATTTCCCAACGCTTCAAGGGGGTTAAAAACATACTACCTTAATTTTATACTGGATTTATTTCAAACGAAAACAACACTTTAACCAATATCCAACATTATCCAACCAGTATTCATGGGATGGGATGATCGGCATCGTTGGGCCTTTTGTCGAGCCCAGCACGTCCTTCGGCCAGCGACGTCCATGTGTGGCACAACTGGCGGTTCCGTCCCGACGTGCTCGTCGATGGTCATGGTCAAATGATCGGGTGGGCTTCCGTGTCACTTTTGGAAGGGTGGGAAAGCTGGTGCTCAATGGTTCAAGGTGGGTTCTTTGCCATTTATGGGGGTTATAAGTCGATCAATAACTACTAGGGGCCCACTTTGGTAGGGAGTGTGAAGAATAACAAACTTAACAAACTTGTGACTCAGTCATGATAAACCAATCGAGGTTTAGGGATCTATTAATATGAAGAGCTACCAAAAATTGCCCCCGGCCACCTAAAAAGTGAAGGGGAAGCGCTTTTAACGTCACTGTCCACTGTGAAGCAGTCTTTAGGCAGGTCCCAAATTATTTATACCACCTCGAAAGTAGATGACGCAACTCTCATGTAATGGTATATAATGGCAGTGGAAATCGCCATCTACTTTCACTATTGTGTACCATATGTTCCCCATATCCTGATCAGTTTCCTTTTTTTTACCTATGGGAATCCTTGTTTGAACCAATTCGTCCATGGAGCCCAGTGACTGTGTGCCACGATTCCAGGCCTTCCCACGTTGTGCCCTGCGATGGGTGGGTCTTTGGCCGTTGGTGGCTAGTTGCAGTGTCAATGCCAAGAGCAGAAGGCCCAAGGAGGGGTAAACACCTAAGCAGTGGGAACAAAACCCTTGTGCTATTCGATCATACCTGTTGGGTCACTAGGGATCCTTATGATGGCTGAGTATAGATCCCCGTATAACTGGGTATTTGAAACTCATCCCCAATGAAAAAACAACCAACCCGGGGCCCTTGATCACTGAGGGTTCCCTTGAGGTGCGGTTGTTAGTTGAAGAAGAAAGGCTGAGAAGTTTTCTTCTTTGAAACTGTCATGTCAAATATGCGTCAGGTGGACATGGAAACAGCTTATGTTTTCAGTTTTCTATTTGTCAGTTTCTTTTGTATCCAAACGTGCCCAAATATCCAACATCTACATTCCAGTAATCAATGCAAGCAAGGAAAAATGAACCAGGGTTGTACAAGATGGGCCCCTACCAGTTCTAAGTGGAGCTACGGGGGCCCCCTTTAAATGGCCTTTGGAATGGGTAGCTGGAGTTATAACCCCTATAAATGGAGTTATGGGTCCCTGCTTAAAACTGGTGACTTTGGGCCCCCCATTTTGTTTTTGTTTTTGCATGAGTTTTACGTTTCGAAAAAAAACATATCCCCTTAATTTTATTGCAGAAGACAAGTTACCCACTTTGCCCATGAAAAAGGTAGACTTTCGAGGGGGGGGGGGTGCCGTGTATATTTAT
>OMLO01004169.1_pt1 | contig 12035 bp, 3 predicted proteins | sample 1674811 | NCBI WGS metagenome assembly OMLO01 (sample SAMN06265003, study PRJEB25207) | coral metagenome | isolation source: Coral host | place: Mexico:La Bocana,Puerto Morelos, Mexico | collected 2008-11-13
AAATTTTTGGTCAGGTCATAAAAAGGGTAGGGAAAATCACAGATTTTGGTCATAAATAGGGTAAGGGTTTTGGGAAGAGGGCCGCACACCCCTACCAAATTTTTCTAGGAGTACGCCCCCGGGTACTCTACCCGTTTCAGTAGTACTTTTTATGAAATTACAACGCTGTATCATTAAGAGTAGCCCGAGTAATCGCCTGTAGGCGTCTAGTTTAATATAATAGTACAACTTTCGTTTTCTCTGAAATCGCCTCGACTAGCTGAAATGATCTGAATCCTCCGCACAGACACTTTTAACGAAAACGCAAAGAAGCGGCGCAACCATGTACAGCAGAATAGATAGCGAGTAGTGTGGCCAATGAGAGAACTCGTAACAGAACCACAGCTGATTATTTGGGTACAATGTATTGATTTGCATTCTTCAAGCCGTTTGTCAATTTTTTGGTGAATATTTAATTATCTTAGCGCAACGCGGTAAAAATAGATCAGGTGACTAGTTAACCTTCTTTGTAATATTTATTTAATTTTCCAGTTGACTACTACTTCTATTTCAAGTGCAAATAAATTCCATGTACGGTCATGTACGCGAAATCAGTTAGTGGTGAAATCTTCAACATAAAGTAGCCCTTCAATCACAGGAGAGAAATAGGTATATTTGTTTCGTTTTTCACCGATCTCAATTATAATGAATGCAAACTATACAATTATGTTTACTTCAGTCCCCAATTGTCAAATGAAGTCGGTCAACCAGAACTGCAATATTCACAGTTCAGTCGTCTGAGGGATAATGAATGTTAGACTCTCTGTATGATTGCATGTCATCATCGCTTTCAAATTATTTTGGAATAGCACGTCCATATTATGAACAATATGAAAACACAAGGGTTTCTTCAACCATTTGGGGTAACTCAACGACAAAACCGTAAGCTGCCTAAAGAATATGACAAACAATAAAACAATACCTTTTAGAACAATACATATATCCTACAAACGTGTTATGACGAGTAGCTAGTTCATCGGTAAAACACTAAATAAAACAAAGTTACGTTAACTTCGGAAAATACTTCGTACATGACTCTTCCGAACAGAGTTCTGGACAATTTGAAAAAGCAGCCAATGTAAGCCTGCAATTTTCACTTCAATATTTTCATTTCTGTAAAATCATACTAACTGATTCTTTTTTCTACCATTTAGTTTTGTGCCTGTCCAAGCGTACAGTCAACCTCCACGCTGAACATATTGAGAGGTAAAATATTTGACTAGGATTGTGTTGGTACAGAAAATTGACGAAGCACTAATTCCGCAGAGGTCTGTACGTCTTAAACTTGAAGAGCATGAAAGGAACTCTTGATTCCTTTCTCACGAGAATTAGCTCGGTTCAGAGAACACCTTTACCGAGATCAACTTTATCAGTCAGGTTTTTTATAAATTTTTAATGAGAGAAAAATTAAGTTCACTAACCGCTCGCGATGATACTTGAATTGCTAGCTGTCAATACCTTAACCCTGTCGATTTTCGTCTATAAAAAGTCACGCTATTTTGTATGTCAAGATGACGAAGCATTTTATTTCATGCGGCCCGTGGATTTTAATTTGTGTAATAAAGGACGGCAGCTACGTCTAAGATACAAGAATTGAACGTTTGCACTGTCCACACGAAACGTACACTGAAAAATTCTGTAGCTACATATTTCCTAATAATGGCGGAAGAAAAATATTTAGGAAGGCCATAGATTCCAAAGGAATTTTCAAAACAAATTTCAAAACAAGATTATTTAATTCAGGTATTCCAAAGGAGGACGCGTTTTCCTTCCTACATCATGGTAAACCGTGATATATTTATTGTATAGTTAGAAAATTTGAACCTCCATTCCATCGCAGCTTATGCAATAGGTCAGGAAAAATTACACATTTTTAAAAATTATTATCTTGTTTCTAGTATTCTTCACATCATTTGATTCTTATCTATTAGTATAACATACTTATTTTGCTCTTTGCTCTTCGTTGAGCTAAATTGATTAAGGTTCACTATTCTTTAAAAGGTAAGTGATTTAGACGTCTGAAAAAATTATAACCTTTAAAAACACCTTCATATGACTTTCATGCAAATATTCGCTATACTTTGGCAAAAATCGCATATTTACTATTTTATTCTTCAAGGGTCAAGAGCATCGTAGACACAAAAATTAACCAATTAATTGGTCCATGAATTTTCGCGTGGTACGAGAATCTACAAATAAAAAAAATCAAAGCAACGACTTAGCAGGGCCAAAGTCGCACAACTCATTTTCATGTGTATGAGCACTCGATCTGAAAAAGAGGCAAACGGCAACTCCGAAGTGGAAGTAAAGTCTGCAGTCCATCGCAGGATTACCCCCAATACTTCGCCAGTACCTATTTATATATATACCTGAGTGAAGAGAGGCTCTGTGAGAGTTAAGTGTGACAATACAATGTTCCCAGCCAGGACTCGAACCCAGACTGCTCGAAATATCAAGAAATACAAAAATCGAATAACAGGTTTACACAGACTTCCGAAAAATTTTAAAATCAATAATTAATTTTTATTTGAGTTGGAACATTGTTATTTTATTCACGTGTACATGAGGTAGTGTCAAAGAATAATAACAGTCTGTTGCACAATGAAATCGTGATCATAGATCAGAGTTCACCATATTCATCAGTCAGTCCAAAATTGACACCTTGTCACTGGTGTTGTTTATAATGTATATGTGCAGTTTAGTATTAATGTGTCAGCAGTGCATTTTCGGTCAAGGTAGATTAGTTATGGTCCTTGTTCAATTAACATTGTGAACAGCTGTATACAATTATGCAAAAAATTATAATACATGATTTTAACAGTTATTTAGACAATCAACTTGAGAATGCTCAGACTGCCAAGAGTATATTGCCAATTTCGCTTAAGTGGGACCTGGATATTGGCAAAGTACTGTTTACTCCAAGCTTTATCAAACAAAGTAAATGGGAAATCTATAGAAAAAACTATTTCCTTCAATATTATAATAATCATTTCAGACAGTTTTGTTTTCAATCTGAACCCAAAGTGTTATATAAGGAGGCTCTGGCCGAAGGTCAAAACCTTATCTATTTTACACTGTGTTTTTGACAGAAAAGACTTCCCTTTCATATAGATGTAGTTTCTAGCTTGAAACCCCTATCTCAAACCTACTGTGGCCCCACTAGATTTCATTACTTGGATAAATAATCAGTCAAGGTTTGAAATCCCTGTCCTGTTAAGTCTTATAATACCTACAATCTGGAAAAAGTGCACCTTTAGTCAACTATAGCCCCCTAGCTTGGTGCAATACAATAATAACGTCACTACACACCGTAGAGTAAACAAGTAAAATAACAATCATTGTTACAATCAAGTTGAGAGGAAATAAAAGTATATAATATTTAGAGGAAATTGTTTGTGCTAATCTCACAAGCATTGAGGTCATTTTTCAAAAGGACTACCGATATTTCTCTTCTAATAGATTTTTGCATTGAGTACAGAACATACTTATGTTGACAAAAGTATCAAGCATTCCGGCTCTTCATAATTTGTTTGTCAATTTGTTTAAACGATCTCTCATTTCTAGAAGCAAAAGCAAACTCTACATCACCATATGTCCGGATTTTGTTTGACACAATTTCACAGTTTATTATACATTGAACTCACTATCTCTCTCCTGATTGGCCGAAAGCGTACAGTGACGTGTGACTTCATAATTGTAGGTTATACAATAATCATGTCAAGGTCACTCAAGGTAACGGGTAATCGTGTCGTGTATGACCGCGGTGCATGATTTCTAAGGGTAATCATGTCAAGTTCGGTCGCTTTGTTTTGCTTACCGTCAGTGAAGAAGCACAAACATGACATTTTTTTGTTTCGTTCAATGTATAATAATCAATCATTCAATCAATCAATCGAATCTTTATTTTAACACGGTAAAAATTCATCAGGTTTTGTTACAATAAAAATACAACTACATAATGTCAACATTTAATATAATCTGAATTTAATATAATATTGATACGTATCTAAAAAGTCTATTTATAATTACACTAAACTACACCTGTTTTCCATGAATGCGGTGTATCAAATTAACTAAAATGATGGTTTATAAATTGCTTGAAATGACTGATTTAGAGATTTTACTTGCCTTAGACTACAGGGCAGACTGTTACAGAGAGTTGCACCTCTATATCTAAAGCTCCTTTTTAGGTAGTTAGTTCTTGGTAAAGGGATATTTAATTTGTTTGTACAGTCCCTTAAGACATAGCCTGGCATACTGCGCTCAGTAAACATAGAGGATAAATCAGTTAGGAACCAGATTATTGAGAGCTTTAAACACCATTAAAGCTCCTTGAATTTGACGCTGGGCAGTCAGGTCTTTCCAACCAAGTTGTTGTAACAAGTACCCAGCGTCAGCATCATAGGAGGAAGAAGTCAAAATGCGAGCAGCACGATTCTGCAGTTTTTGTAATTTTTCAGAGAGCGCTTTCTCGCAATTTCCCCAGACAATACTACAGTAATTGAAATGGGGTTGTACCAAGGCATGTAGATGTAATGTAGTACTTCTGGAGAAACAAAAGATTTAATACGCTTTGTGGCGCCAGTGCGGGAGGCAATCTTTTTGGATAGTTTGTCGATATGATTAGTCGTTTGTCGATATGTTATGCCAGGCTCTCCATTTACCGGACAAAATGTACGCCTTGCCAGTCCCCCCTTACCAAAAAACCTTCCTGAAGACCACTGAACACTCTTGGACAAAATCAATACTTAGCAGGGGATGCAGGGAAAAAATGTTTAATGAATATTAAATTAATCAGAATCGAGTGAGTGAACGCCATAAGACTGCCAACTGCCCCCTATACTTATGGATGACGTAATATACGTCATCCATGAGCAAACACTTACGAGCGAGCTCTGCATGCCGCTTAACCTAAAACGGTTTCCGAACGCTTTATTTTTCCGCGGTATACAAGAAATGTCGTCCACAAACACTCTCCTCGTATTGCATGCATATACTGTGAAGCAAACCAATTAACTGATATAAGCAAAACAACCTCTCAGCAGGCCGCAAAAGCCTAAAAGTAATCTGTAAGACTGGAGATTTCAGGTTTTCTCACTAGTAAAAGTGATCACTTTCGATGGAAAAGCAGAGATAACAGTCAGTACAATTCCACATTCTTTGTCTCAATCTGAGCGTTGATCTTTCAGCCTCAACTGGCGACTAAATTATTTTGTATCTGACACTCGGAGTCTAAAATACTAGATCTGAAACATATGAATTTAAGTGATAGGAAAAATTTTCAATGGGCTCCTGATGCCCTATAAAAACACATCGTTTCGGCGCATTCACATAACAAACACCCAATTCAATATTGGCCAGTGACTTCATATGCCCATCAGAACCAGCAGAATCTAAAACTTCCGAGCACTTCGCGGCGAAAATTAGTTCATTCGAATTCCACTAAACCATTTCTCGGCTTTATTGGCGTGTTAAAGTAAACAACTTTTTACCAATTTCACCATTAAACTATTAAACTATTAAATTTGCGAAGATCTTCTACTAATTCGTCTAGGATCTAGCCTCTTCCAGGCCTTAAGTTGGTTGGGGCGCAGCGCAAAAAACGCCGAGCGAAAAAGAAAAGGACTAGCGCGGCGAGAACGATCTTTGTTTGTCCGAAGGCGCTCAGCCCTTTCTTTATTAACTGAACGCCTGAAAGAGGCTATCTAGGACCTTGTGACAAGACCCCGTCTGCTAAACGCGACAGTGGGATCTGGGAATAAGTGCTTGTGGACCGTCTCGATCACTTAATTCAAGTCATCTGGATGCCATTAGGCTCAAATACCAGCCGCTATACGGGAAACAAGCCCGTGTACTTCTCTGGGAGAAACTAGACCAGGCTCGTGACAACGGCGGAAATTGAGCCTAACAAATTCCACTTACAATCGCGGAATCTAAATTTACTTTATTATTAATGAAGGTCTAAATTAAACTTAAAGGCGCGTCGTCTTTAAATCTCTCCGCCTTGACTTTAATCTCCTGACCTAGGCAAAATAGCTCTTTTAATTTCTGTTTCGTTCGTTTCCTTCCTGAGAGCGGTGACATGGGACTCATTTCCGGATATTTTTTCCTCTTTTTCTACCCACTCACAGTCGGACTATGCTCTTATTTTGGCTGTAAACGACATTTGCAAACCAACGCACTTAGATTGAACTTAGACTGTGCAAGTTGCTTGAATTCAAATTCAAATTAACTACTAGTAAACTAAATTCAAATTCGATTCAACTAAAAGCCATAGAACATTCTTAGGTTTAGATAGTGAATTGTTCAAAATTAGGACATTTTTGTTATACCCCTGATCTCTGTGACGAATTCGGTAACCTCTACCTTTTTTAGGAAGGGAGGGTGAGGATTAAGACCTCCGACACGCGCAACTCGCGTTTTAACATTGGCATTTCAGACTACAACACTGAAGAAGGGCTAAGCCCGAAACGTTTGTTATTTTTCAGTCTTTTGACACTTTAAAGAGTTTTTTCAAATTTCTGTACACGTAACTTTATCTGACCTTGTAATCCATCGAACATTTTCGCTCGGGCGCGGTTGGTCCAAGCACATCCGCACACGATGGAATATTCCCCAGCTAAAACTGAAGAGTATCCGAGTGAAATTCTCTAATTTTCAAAACCGCGCGTGTTGCGGAAAACATTTGAAAGATAAAATTGCCGGTTTTCTTAATCCTTTTTGTTTCATCACATGTAGCACCTTCTAATAAGTTGACGCATTGCAACGTTTAAGCCCGGCAGGGGTCCTTATTTTGTAATGGAGCACTTTCCTTTGCGTGACATTAAATTGGCTGCCCGATAAGGGTCTCGAGTAGGGCAAATGATGGGTTATTGCCGAAGTTTTTGCTAACTAAACAGTTCTTCGGCTCTAAAAGAAGTATTAATTTCTGTGTCGAACCTCTAGAGTAATAACAGATGTTTCGGTTTCTCTACGACCGCCATGTTGGTGCCACCACCATGTATATAATTCGGTGAAACACTTTTCCGAAAAACGCGCAAAAGAAGAGATCTTGGCGAGGTTGTTTATATATCAATCATCTCTCATATCCCAGCTTCTTGACTTAATTTGTTGAATGGTTACGATTTTTTTTTTATTTTTTGATGGCGTGATAGTGCAATTAACCAGCCATTAGACTTCACTTGGCGCAAAAATATGCTCGGATATTTGTCGTTGGACGTTACCTGTTCCTCGAAGCTCACAGTTTTCAGAACAGATAATGGTCACGGACAAATATCCGAGCATATTTTCGCCCAAATGGACGCTATTGTTTATATAGTAGTAGGTTGAAAGTATCGGAGGTAAAGAAAATCATTGGCACTCAAAATTACAGCTAAGCTTTATCACTCTTTTGTTTTAACAGTATGGCGATTGGTGTAGCAGCTATTCTGCTAATGGCGTTACTAGCTCCTGTCACGCATAGTGTGAAAGTCTACAACACTGGAGCGGGTATACTTTACACGCTCAATGTGGTTCAAGATGTGTCACTGGAACGTACGACAACCAACCTCAATTATTTGATATACCTTATGGTATCCAAGCACCCGGACTATCCCAACAAGCGATCCTTGGTGCAGTTTGAGAATCTTCCAACTACCTGCGTCCTACCCCACATCAAATCAGCAAAGATGTACTTGTATTATAAGTACGCGCACAAACCTAGTTTCCATTCCATCTACAAGACCCCTTTCATTCCCCGCTACATGTATGCTCACTTGGTGAAAAAATCTTGGAGAGAAAGTCAAGCCACTAGCACCAAGCGCTACTCTAACCAATTCTGGTCCGCGCCATGGCTGGCCTTGGATGGCAGAGATGCGGAGTTAGAACCTCAAGACTGGAACCCAGTCACGATCTATCCGTTGCGACCCGAGGGCTTCGTGGAGTTTGACGTCACATCTGCAATCACGAAGTGGCGTAGCGGCGTGCCTAACTACGGCCTGGTGATCCGTGCTCTCAATGAGCTGCAAACGGGAAGAGGCATCCTCTTTTACAGCAATAGATTTAGCCAATCTTCCAAGCATGCCTTTATTCGTGTTCTGTGCAAAGCATGAAAAAAGAGCAAGCATTTCACTTCCCAGAAAGCCTGTGTTACGAAGTAGAGTAGATAATGTATTTGGAGATCGATTGTAACTGCTTAAAGCATTACAAATAAAGTGATACAGGAATGTGACAGAAGTGAATGTTCAGTCATCTCGAGGAACGAACCATTGATAGAAGTATGAAAACAGATTTTTCGTTTCCCATTTTATGCAAAAAAACTAAAGATACACCTAGAACGAAAGCTTGTGTATGATTATGTGAAACACTATTCATCCAACGACCGGAATTCAGGCAGCCGAGCTGAACACGAAAACCTGAGGTGGGGAGGGGGAAATGGGGGAATTTTGTGGGACTATAGTGACCTCTTTGCGCGTACCATATTTGGTATATTTATCGTCCGTTTGGATCCTGCGCAAGGCTATCTCTATTGCAAATGAACATATGAAAGATCATATATTTGAACTGCGGAGAAAGATATGAAAACATGATTTATCATGGCAGTTATACACACAACTTAAGCATTTGTGAAATTCTGAAAAAAAATCAGTCCTGAACGGGATGCGAATCCATGACCTCTGTGATACTCTACCACCTGAGCTATCAAGTCATCTCGGAGCTGGTCACAAAGTTCGTAATATGTGACCACAATTTCACAACTGCTTAAGTTGTGTGTATAACTGCAATGATTAATCATATCATGTCTTCATAGCAATCTCTATTGTCTGAAATAGAACTTACTCCCATATCAACTTTGATGGCATCTCGTTCTCATGTGCAAGTCCGGCTAGGAACGAGGCTGAAATGAATAAAAAATCAAAGTGCTCTATGAGCAAACCCGTCGATGATAATTTACGTGTGTGCATGTGGCAGTTATACGAGTTTGACCTCTGGTAATACTTGTTATAATGAATAAATGTGCATACTACATGAAGTGTACAACAACTGGCAAGCCTCCACTACCTGAACTCAGAGAACTGTATTTCTTTTAGCTGAACTGTATTTCTTTGATGGACTTACTCGTTGTCGATTTAGCCACTCTACCTTGTACACTTCTCATCGCCTTGCATAACATATTTTTCTTCTCGCCTGAAGACGAATGTGTAGTCTCCCTTACACGAGAATGAACAGACTCCGCTTGTAGAGTAACTGGAAAAAAAGTCTTTAGAGAAAAAAAGAAATTTTTGGGATTACAAAAAACACCCAATATGTAAACTATCGAATGCAATTCAAGGTCGCATAACATCAAAAACCGTGTTCTTATCGGTTTCATACCTGATATAAGCACATGAAGCTACTTGCGGGTGTTCTCCACTAAAAAAGAAGGGTTGAACAAGAAAGGAAAAAGATCAGTGGCTTAAAAAACAAAAACAAAGGAAGAAAAGAAAAGGAAAAGCCGACGAATCCCGGAATTGAACTCGGGTCCACTAGATTTGAGTCCAAGTGTTAACCATTGCAACACTTAAGAAACCTTGCTTCAAGGGGGGGGGGGGGGGAGGATGATACAGAGTACTTCGGCCTTATCTCAAATTGGCTCACAAATATGCGAATTAGCTAACAAATATGCGACATCATCAGTATAGTCTCTTACTGACTGCAAACTTCTCAGATGCCGACCTTTAGTGTGGCTATTATACAGGGACAAACGACCTCAACTAAGTAGCACAGGCGATAGGTGAAGGCTTTGCGATTTTCCTTTGCTGTTTGAAGGATCAGCGGAGTGCTTTTAATCGATATGACAAGTATACAGTTAAAACAACAAATTAATTTCCGGTGAGGTACTGAGCGGTAATTAGTTTTGCCAAATATTATTAAAGATAATAAGGTGTCGATTTCAGAGAGAGTAACTTTTCTTTTGCTGCTCTCCTTTGCAGTTTGTAGGATCAGCGGAGTGCTTTCAATTTTAGCTTTTAAACGAAGATTTGGGTTTGCTTAGCTTCTGGTTTATACAGAGTCGGATAAAGTTACTCTCACTGGCAAACTTACGATACCTGAAGAACATATCGTCAATACATACAAATTAAGATAGACAAGCAATTCGCACACACGATAGCTGCAGGGTCTATATAAAATTTACTGATTGCTAGCGCAGTTGTACTTTTGCCAGTCTTGAAGTGAGTTGAATGAGCATTGTGCGAAGTGAATGAGCACCGTGAGAGCACTGTATGAGCATTGTATGAGCACTGAAATACAATTATACTGTTTACAGCAGTGATAATGAAGAAAGTCAGGGTACGATTTATTTGCAGTTTTCAGTTTTTATGAAGTTTTGGAAATCTGCTGTTTTATAATTTTTTGACAATGAAAGAGTGGTTGTGATTAAACAATCGATAATGGTTTTGCCTGTGAAAAAGCAATACGAACTTTGACTGATAATAAGTATACTGTTAAAACATCAAATGAGTTTCCAGTAAAATAACTGGCTTTGATAGACAAATGTCTGTAAATATAATAAGGAGTTAATTGGCAAAGAGAAAAAATGAGAATACTGTTTGTTTTGTCGCATTAAGCTGGACTCGGCGGACCATTCTTTTGGACAAGTGATAGTGATGCCTCAATTACTTGTTCCCGCTTTTAAAATTATCCCTCTGTGGAAGCGAAATGCACTCTGGGAGTTGGTAAATGAGAATTTTCCCTTTCGGTGTGTAGGATCTGCGGAGTGCCTTTTATTACATCTTTTAAACCAAGATTTTGAGTGAGAATCGTGCTTTATCCAGTGCCGGATAAATCTGCGCTAGCTAACGGGCAAACTCAAACTAAGAGCACATCTTCATTACTTACAACTTTACATCGACAAGCAAGTCGAGCACACGATAGTTAAAGTTACGTATTGGTGAGCGCTGTTTAGGTTGGACCTTCACCTGTCTTGATGTGAATTGAATAAGTACTGTCAAAGCACTGTATGAGCGTTGTATAAGCACTGAAATATCTGAGCTAAACTTATTTCTGGACCGAAATATTGGTAAACGGTTTAATGGAGAACAGTATGGTGTAAAGGTAAGCTACTGAAGTTGGACTACCCTAAATGTGAGCTCCTAAAGTTTCTAACACAAAAGTCCTACAGTTTAGTTTAAGAATCAGTTTGTCTACTTATGTTCCGATCCTCTAGGAATAATTTTTAAACGTCATGGCTCCTGCATGCATTGCGTGTCTTTTATTTTCATGCATGGCCTCGCCTATTCGAATACCTCAGGCGAGGACCGCCCTGCCGTGTATAATTAATTTAAGCATTTCTAAGTTGTAAACATTTCACCTACCTTGCGGTTGAGTTTGTTTAACAAATTAAGCAAACCCTTGACTATTGAACACCCAGTTTACCTGAACTTCTTTGCTTTGTTCCTGTTAATTAAATCTGCACCTCTTTTGTTCTTTGTGGTACGGACATTATTTTTCTTAGAGAGCATTAGCAAACCAAGACTGCGACGGCAACGAGAACGCCACCAAACAAAAGGTCTAATGAGCGGAACAATGGCTAAACACGTGCGTGATAAATCTTTGTACATTTCTTTGCCGTGCTCTGCAAAACAACAACGTGAAAATGATCAAGTTAGTTCTGGGTATTTTGGAATAACGGGGACGACGGCGGCTTATTTTTCGTGTTTTCAGGTAGAATTGAACTCTGGCATTACACAGTAAGCTTGGGCAAATTCTGTGACCCATATAGCGGCACTGAATAGATCTAGGCATCTGCGAAGTTCGATGGTAAAATATAAATTCAATTTTTTTTTGTAGGCGTTGTCCGTCGTCGTATCGGTTTCGTACGGGCGATTATAAACAAAGTTAAAAACAGTCCAGGTCAGAAATGCTTCAGAAATCAATCCTGTTGATACGCTTGAAATAACAGCTGAGAACCGTCGACATATTCGCGAAAACTGAAAATAATACTGAGCTCTAAAATAAACATATATGTTGAAGGTAGA
>OMLO01004170.1_pt1 | contig 12034 bp, 7 predicted proteins | sample 1674811 | NCBI WGS metagenome assembly OMLO01 (sample SAMN06265003, study PRJEB25207) | coral metagenome | isolation source: Coral host | place: Mexico:La Bocana,Puerto Morelos, Mexico | collected 2008-11-13
CCCATACCCCTTGGAAATTTCTATCTTTTAGCCCCCCCACCCCCTAGGAATTTCCATTGACCATCCGTGGGGGGGGGGTATGGATATTTTCTGGAACCACACAATGTCAATCCAGAACAGTTTTGTCCAGTGTACCTTAATTCATTTTTGGTTTTAAGTGTTGATTAGTTACATCATGTGACCTGTTATCAATTTTTGACTGGTTAAAAAGAAATTGAAAATGGGGTGGCAAGATGCTATATAAGAAATGTAAATTGAAATCTTATGGTAATTGTCTTAATGATCCCTTTACCATTCTGGATTGAATGGTTGACAGTGATGTGTTGTTTAAGAGATAAAATAAATAGTACTACAGCTTACGTGATACATTTTGTGTCTTAATATCTTGTGACAAGAATAAAAAATTTGTAATTCTGTGCAAAGATAGTTACTTTGAATAAAGGCAAAGAATAACTGTTATCCTATATTTGCTTTAGTTAACCATTCCCTATATTTTGCTTTAGTTAACCATTCCCACCCCACATCTCACTGATGCCAGGCACTCAAGCCCAGAGTCATTCTGCTGTAACCATGATAATTGAAGGAGCCCATGTTTGTAAATCTCTTGGAAGTACCTGTCTACCCTGGTTGAATCTTTAAAGGAAAGCAGGTAGTTTTCTTTGCTAGCTATATTTACGTAAGGTATCAGTATATCTCGAATGATTATAATTCTTTGGGAGCACTTTACAGTCAGACTTTACAATTTGATGCAAACCCCAGGAAAGTATATATTTTCTCAAAGCATAAGAATTGTATTGTAGATTACAAAAGTATATTCATTAAAATAAAAAACTTAGGGTTTTCTGAATATTATGGTGCCTTATTTTTCAAAGTAGAGGTTCACTAATGTTTGTATCCAGTTGCATTTGAGAGGAAGGAAGCAAGAAACATTGCTATGTCTTCTAGACACCTTTATCTAAAAAGTAGTATCAACTCAACTTGGAAAGTACATTGTCTGAAAACAGTGGCAATTTTAATGCCACTGAACTGGGTTTTTGATCTATAGGTCATCATAGTTTATTTATACATGGCTGTCCACTAGGATTATTAACAAATGGTACAAAACTCAACAGTAAGAGAGTCATAAGGTGATGTGACACCATGGAAATCAGTCATGAAGTCACCTTTCTTTGAGACATACATGTAACCACAGGGAAAGTATCACTTCTATTCGATCTCCAAAGCTAAGCTTAGTACTGGATGCATGACGAAGTAATAAATTCTCTGTATTGCAGGTTTCATTAATTTTTCTTTCTTACTTTCCTCCCCTTGTAATTACTTTCCAACAGCTTCTTCATCTTTGGCTTAGCCCATCCATTACCCCCAGTGACTGCTCCCTCAATATATGGTTGTATACAACTATCTTTGGTGAGATCTTAGAAGGCATTTACAGGGGCATAGCCAGGGGAGGGTTCAAGGGATTTTTAGGTTATGAAAATGGATATCATTTCAAGAGGAAAAAAGAATCGGAACCCCCCTTTCGAAATTCCACAAGACAACATTTTCATTTTTTAAGAGGAACCAAAAGAAAGCAATTTAAAAAGGCATCACATGCTATATCGGAGGTTACAATATTATAAGGTGCATGAATTGGGAATCAGCGGCTTTCTTGGCCTTGTTCTCAATTGTGCACATGATTGGTTTGACGCCATCTTGAAGTCATCGGGTCAGAGGTGACAGCTGGATAGGTTAGCAAGGGGAATTAGAAGAGAAACACCAAGCAAAATGCAACATTCTATCAGAAGTTGTTTCTTGTTATATTATATTACATCCTATCCTTTGAAGTGGGAATATTCATTATGACTCAAACACAAACAATTACTAAGATACAATGTGATTGATCAATCAAATCCCCTCTGAGGCAAGGATATGATGGAGCGTCTAATATGTCATCCTCTAGGCACGGTACACAAGCACTGATATGAGAAAAAAGTCTAAAGGCTATGTACACACCCTGCAGGGTTCACTGTCTAAACCTCACAATCATTCACTCCTGTGATCAACCCCTCAGAAACATGCTTGGAACATTCAAGGAAGTGAGCAATTTTTTTAAGTATTCACCAAAATGTAACAAGATTTTGCTTGCCGTAATTGAGAAAGAAACCTCCAAGGCCAGCAAAACAATGTTGCTCAGCTCATGTCAAAGAAGATGGGTTGAAAGGCATGGGGCACATGAAGTTTTCTTTGGGCTTTTGCCATCTATAATAAGAGCACTAGAAGCTATGTCAAATGAGCCGCTGTTTGCTAATCAATTTGGGGAAACTGCTTGGAACTGGAAAACTGACAGCAAAAGCAAGGCAAACAGCCTGTTACATGCAGTATCCAATTTTGAATTTATCATCACCCAGATTACGATGCTGAAATGCCTTTTGATAATGAAGCCAATCAGTATCAAGCTGCAAAAGGGAGACATCAATTTGTATGAAGCATACAACCACACCTAGGGCGGCTAGGGCTTGAAAGTTTGCCATTGGAATATTCACCATCTTACTGATAGCAAACTGGAGGAGATCAGGGTCAAGTTGTCAAACCCAAACAACGGAGAAGATAAGCCTGATATTCTGACTCACTTTATTCTACCCCTGGATTCCATCTACATCGTAAAGATAGAATCAGGAGATCTGGTGGCGGGATTCTTGCCATTGTAAACAGTTCTCTGCAAGTTAAACGGCGCGAAGACCTCGAAGCAACCGATCCAGAGTGTTTGTGGCTTGAAACCTGCCCTTTCAAGTCGAAGCGCCCCCTACTTATTGCCGGCGTCTACCGTCCTCCTTCATATAAAGCAGCAGACGATAAGAAACTTGGAAAGAACATCGAAAACGCACATCTACTGAATAGAGAGATCATTATTTTAGGCGACTTTAATATTGATTTCTTATGTGCAAAGAAAGTCCAGAAACATTCGCTTTTAAAAACAATGCATAATTTAAATATGTCCCAACTTGTGCATAAAATTACCAGGCCCGTGTCAAAAACCTGCCTTGATCACATTTGGAGTAGTCATCCGGAGCCCATGTTTGTAAATTTCTTGGAAGTACCTGTCATCCCAGTTATTGTCAGAAGAAAATTCAGTGAATGCCCGAAGAACAATAAAGATCAACACACGACGATAACTTATCGAGACATAAAAGGTCTTAACAAGGAGCAATTTGTCTCATCGCTACCAGAGGACCCCTGGGACTGTGCCTTTGTGTTCGAGGATACTAATGATGTGGTCGACGCCTGGTATAACGTATTTAATAACGTTATTGATGAACACCTCCCTCTGAAACAGAAGAGAGTTAAGCGCAAAGTTCAGCCAAAATGGTTCAACACTGAAATCGTGAAAGGCATAAAGGCTCGGGACAAACTTCTCAACAGAGCTAGGAAAAGCCAAGCGGAAAGGGATTGGAATGCGTTTAAGCAGGCAAAAAACACAGTGACTCAACTTATCAGGAGAACAATCTTACTTCAAGGATAAGGTCACCAAAAACAGGAACAACTCTAGAAAACTTTGGAATCTAATCAAGTGTTTCTCAAACGACGACAAAGGAACTGAAAGTGGAATAAAAGAACTTGTAGAAAATGAGACAAATATCATGGATAAGCAAAGAATTGCTGAGATACTTAACTTGTTTTTTGTTGATCAACCAAAACACTTGGTTGCTACACTTGGGCTTAGCTCGCTGACTGACTCCTTGACGGTGACCTCTACCAGCCAGGGCAACAGTGCTTTTGACCTCCCGAGTATAACACAGAAGAGAGTTGTAGAGTTACTGTTATCAACTCCAACCTATAAGGCCACTGGAAATGACGGTATCAGCGCCAAAATACTCAGAATTCCTGCTCTAGCAATTGCACCATCGCTGATGAGGTTGCTGAACCACTGCTTGTCTACACACACTGTAGGCACCAAAATTCGTGTTTTTTAGCTTTGTGTTTTGTTTTAGTTTTGCGTATTTAGTTTCCTTTGTTTTATGGCCTTTTGTATACGCTATGTTCATTTGCATACTCTTTAAGTTCAGTTCCCGCATTAATTTTTAGTAGTTTAGTCGGTAGCGTCTTTGGTTTGTCAGTTCTATCTTTCGGTTCTTTGGTTGGTCGCATTCGTCTTCTAAGTATCCTCGTTTCTTTCGCTTTTCCGCTTTTCTGCATTCTTCATGTTTGGTCGCTGTTAGTTATTTTATGTTCATTCCCGTGTTTGTCATTTTGTTATTTTCAGTTACCGTGTCAATTCTATGGTTTGGGTTTGAGTTTGATTACGGGTAAAAGCGTGCGACAATACAGACGTTTCCTACTACTTGGAAGATCGCAAAAGTTACCCCTGTTTTCAAAGGTAACAGCAGTAGAACTGACAAGAGCAACTAAAGACCGATTTCTGTGCTCCCTGTTCTCTTGAAAGTGCTGGAAAAACACATATGTGAACACTTGTGTAACTTCTTGAAAGAGAATGACTTGCTCCACCCTCTTCAGTTGGGGTTTAGAAAATCTCACTCCACTGAAACTGCGCTTATCTGATTGGTAGACCAGTTATTGTTCAACCTCGACAATGATAAAGTCACTGGACTTGTTTTTATTGATTATAAGAAAGCATTTGATCTGATTGACCATAAACTGCTTCTGTCAAAATTAAGGGCTCTTGGAGTCGGCGAGAGCAGTCTACTCATGTTCCGTGACTATTTGAGTGGTAGAAGCCAGTTTGTGAACATAGATGGATGCCATTCTAACCAGAGGGCCCTAACACTGGGAGTACCACAGGGCAGCATCTTAGGCCTAATGTTATTCCTTGTATTTATTAATGATCTACCTGCAGCACTGCAGCACTCCGTAGCTGATATTTATGCCGACGACACATTTATTAGCTACTCCACCCATTATATGGCAGCACCCAACAACATCTCAGACGGCCTTCAGACGGATGTTGATGAAATTATGAACTGGTCAGCAGACAACAAAATGATACTAAACGAATCCAAAACGAAATCCATGCTTGTTACTGGTAAATGGTTAGGCAAGAAACTGGAACAGTCCACTCTGCAGTTACATGTAAATTCTACTGAACTTGAACAAGCGAGCTCGCATAAACTATTAGGGGTCACCATTGACAGCCAGGTTACCTTTGACCAACATGTGGAAAATCTATGCATGAAGTTATCGCAGAGAATCTCCGTGTTGTGAAAAATAAGACGCTCTCTGCCTCTTGATCAAAGGAAACTCTATTATAATGCTATGATCAAGCAAACAATGCTATATGCATCAACCGTGTGGACATCATGCTCTGCTGAGAATTTGCAAAGAGTATTTAAACTTCAGAAACGTGCAGCACGTGTAATTCTAAATGTGGATACTAAAGCGAATAGCGTACAACTGTTTAGAAAATTGGATTGGGTTCCATTTTATCATGAGGCAAATGTAAATAGGTTATCAATAGTATACAAGCGACTGTCTGGGGACTGTCCATACACAATGTATTATTTGTCCCAGATTTTAATAAGAAATGCTGACATCAATGAAAGATCAAGCAGACATGGACTACTAAACCTTGTCTGCCCCTGATTCAAACGGGAGTCAGAGGGCAGAAGGTCTTTCTCAGTATCGACTACACGTCTCTTGAACAGGATACCATCGTATATTAGGAACAAGCCAAGTTTAGTGGGTTTTAAGAAGGCAATTTTTGATTTTTTTAAAGACACATACAAAAATTTAGATCATTTTACCTTTTACCCAATTCCTTTTGTATCAATTTCCTCACTTAGTGTAACTTTAACCTGTAGTTTTCTTAGTTCTTAATTGTATTTTATATCAGAGGGCCGCTGGTTTTTCAGTTTTTTACTGTTATGTGTTCACCCTCTTTAAATAAAGTTGATAATTATTGTTATTATCAAAAATTTAAAGGGTGAGCTACAAGATATTAGAGAAGACATTGAGAAATATTGCTAGGATTGGTACAGTATAGCTACCACCGCAGGGAGGAAAGCAAACATCGAGCCATCTATGCCACGCGTTGTTGGTCGGTAACAGCACCGAAGCAATGTTGAGGCAGGAACACCGAAGGATTACTACAAAAGAGTGCTCACAATTCCTCTGTTGGATCATCTTATTTCTGAGATAAAAACATACTTTGACCCTAACAATGATGCTGTGATGTCTTCTCTCCTGTGCCTACTTCCAGCCTTGCTAGTTTCTCGACAAGGAAACCCTGTACAAGCTGATTGCAGTACTATGCAGATGACCTACCATCACCCCAGGTATTTGATGTGGAACTTTTGGCGGCGCAAATGGCTAAACGCGGATCAAGACCTACCCAGCAGTGCAGTTCAGGCAATAGAGGAATGCAACCATGAATTCTTTCCAAACGTTCATAAGTTGTTGCACATCTTATGTACGTTGCCAATTACCTCTACAGAATGTGAGTGATCTGAGGGCGACCCTGACCAGTGAGCGAGAATCTGGACTTGTGCTAATGAACATCCATTACGGTAGGCAAATTGACGTTGGTGCAACAATCGACATTTTTGCACAGAATAGAAATATTTTTCTGGGCACAGGAAGATTTGAGTCATCTATTGGTACCAATGGTACTGTAACAGCCGTAAAACCATTGTTTATTCGTCTAGATCAATGAGGGAAATGCTTGACACTGTCCGGTTTACAATAGGAAAATTGTGTTGCCGTAACCTTAGTTCACGACTGTTCGTTAAGTTCTATCTATCCTTTCATTCTCTGTATGATCTACAAACTTGTTTCCTGTTATCATGGTCTATTACATGGAGTCAGAAAAATCCCAGCTTACGCCTCCAGACAAAGTCCAGACCTCTCTACACAATAGGTAAAGATTGACCAACCTTTGATGAATATTCTTTGGATTGCCACCAAACTTTCACTTTCTTTGTGGCAAATTGCAGGGATTTTTGAATGCAGCCAAATCTCTTGACATAGTGAAGACTACTGGATCACTTCCAAACATCCAAAAGCCATGCCCTCTCTTTGCCACTACTTTTCCCCAAGCAAAATGGGATGAACTTATCATGACAATTGATTTCCAAATACCACAAAAAGACAAACAACATCCATCTTTATGGTTTGTTCAACTATATCCCAGCATTATGATGTGGACACTGCTATTCAACTTAGTCTATTCCAAAATTATCAACAAATATATGCTCTCCTCCTCCTGGTGAGCTGTCACTAGATCATATTATACTACCCAAAGCCAGAGTTATTTGAAGATCCAGGAGAAATTGGTTAATTTTTTCACTAATCCCTTAGTTCAGATGTGAAGTGGTTCACCACTGCTATACTGCTTCCAAACTGCCTATCACTAGATAAAGTTTATCAAACTGGACAGCTGGTTTGTTTCAAGGAACGTACACACATGTCCAGCTACACATAAACTACAGTGTCGACCTTGGCTGATAGTGTAATCTAAGCCTCTTATTTAAAAAACTTTTAACTGACTCGTGGATAAACTTATCGTAAATGATCGATGTTTGAACACTTATTTAGTCAGTTAGCCTTTTAAAATAATTAAAATCAAAGAAAACTGTTTTTGTTAACAAAATACTTTTCAGCGTGCAAATTAAGCTTTCACAACCATTGTTTTTGAGTTTCATTGAGAATTGAACAACTTGTAAAATTCAGTTCACAATTTTCTCAAAAAAATAATATCTTGGGATCTACCGGTAATTGGTCTTAGAAATCGCTTGAAACGGCAAAATCATTTTAAATGAAGGCGGTGCTAACTGTGATGGTTGCAACCATGTATTTTGGATAGGTCTCATCAGTCAAGTTACAGATCTGTAACAATCATACTCATCAACACCCTCAAGAAACACTTCATCCATACCCAGTGCCTACCATACCCTGGCAACTTGTCTTTCAAGACTTGTTTGAACTCAATGGCCTACCATATCTTGCAAAACCCAAGGAAGGACTATATTGTGCTTTTATATTACCTTGCTTTGATTATTGAAACCAGATATAGCACCATTGTGGAGCCAGAAACACCAAGAAAATAGAAAGAGCAACTAAGCATGCACTTAAATATATGACAAGTTGTTGTCATTGATTGGTTTACATGGTACTTTAGAAGATTGCTAAATTCAGGATATGTTGATCACAATAAGTAGATGCTTTCAGCAAAGGGTACAAATCTCTATACCTAACTTGACTGTCAAAAAAGGAGATAATGAAAATCACTAAATTGATGAGCTGCATCAATTTTCTAATGATTTGAGCTGTGCTTAACATTTTTAAACGAGAAAAGTAAAACTCAGTTCAGTGGCATCACAATTGCCACTCTTTACTGATTATCCATTTTCCAAGTTGAGTGACTCATAGCCACTTTGATTAGCATTGTAAACTCCTCAAAAAAGAGCACCAATTGTACTTGAAAGGCGGAAAATATCATCTTTTCAAGCCCAACCAAATTGGAGAGTGAAAATTAGGTTGATGGGTTCAATATCTACGGGTCGCAGTTACAAAATCTTCAGCCTGCCAGTTACTAGATTTGTTTATGGTGGTTGCGGGTCACAACTGATAAACACTTTGATCATACCTAGATAAAAATAGCTGACTAGTCAGCCTCCTATAGGTAGTACCTCTTATCCCGTTTGTTTATTCATTTACAATGTCTTTAATTTCCATAGCTTTATTAAATGTACTGAAACTAAAATAAAGTCATTAAGTTATATAAGCAAATACCTTGTGCAAAGCCATGAGTAATGCTTCAACTGTGGAAGGATGTCAGTCACAATTTTCATCTTGACTGTAGCTGACATAATTGAATCAACTGCATGACCCCTCAACAAATAATAAATCTACAAAGAGAATGGACAAGAGCAACCTATTTAGATTGCTGGCCAATACAAAATCAGTTGCAACAAAAATATAATACCCAAAATAAGAAGTCTATGTAGATCTCTTATAATTATGAATACAAAATTCAGTTAAGATGATGCATTGTCAAGGTACATGTACACATAGCACTTAAATAGCCCAAAAGAGGCAATGCAGCACAAGAATAGCCACAAGTAGTGCTCACACTGTGAAAACATGCAAGCAGTGACAAAATGCTGTGTTTCACCATTTACCTGCATAAACTTCAAGAAATAGAAGAGGTTGAAAATAATTTTCAAGCATCGTAAGGTACCGGTAATTGTGTGACACTGACTATTTTTTGAAGATGTCTCAGCTGGCGCTCAAACCTTCACCAATTGGTGAAAAAGGAGCGTGTAGAACTGAGGAAAATTTTATTCTAAACACTTGTAATGACATGCAAAGTGGAGTCACTCTTACATAACCTCCTATTCATGGTTAAAAATTGGATTACGTAGGATTGAGTGCCTGGAATGCAATAAATACTGGAAACCCGTGAAACAATTTCACATTCTGGCTCAGTTTTCAGTGGATGAGCTGAAGGACTCTCTTCCAGGAAAAATTATGACCATGCACATCCCTTGTAATGGTGGAACCAGAGATTTAGTATCCTGATGAGAATCCAGCTGCAGCCCAGCTGAGGAAGCAGCAGCGACCCAAGCTGTACCAGAAGCACAACCTGAACCAGCATAGCAACAAAGGTACCGGTAGTTATCATTGATTTGTTGAGTGTTTTCAACAAGTTTATGGATTTCTGGTCATATTTTACAGATTCCTCATGTTCAAAGCTGAGCCAATTTATTGGACGTCCATGAAGGACCTAAGTGACTGGGGCCTTGTTAACTTGCTTAGTTTATGCTATTTCACTGGCTTAATGGCCTTTGGGATTAGTTAAATTTAGAAGTGAGCCTGCATGATTGGCACAGAACTAATCATCTGAGGTACCGTAATTTCCGGCCGATTACCCGCGGGTAATGCATTAATTTTTTAGTAACCTATCGTTACTGTGGGCAATAGGACGGTGCGGGTTATCTGATAATTTTTCAATCCTTCCGTAAGCATTTAACAGTAATCATAGTACTGAGAGAAGATAAAACAGAGATGAGAGTCATTAAACAAGAAACGCTTCCTATCAATTCTTGTGTCATGCTTTATTTGCTCTAAAATTCTTAGCGTTGGGTGATTAAAGTGACTAAATGCAAATTAGATGGAAACATAAAGACGTTCCACACAAACAAATTTTTCGCTACGTGTTTGTGCTTTGATAATTTCCTTACCTTGTCACTTTCACACCTATTTTTTGGTTAAAAAAATCTCACCTAAGTGCGTTTCTGCTTTATGAAACAATTTTATTGTGCGAAACACAAAGCTAAACTGAAATATGATGCCGACGTTTGTCGGCACGCGTGCGATGTAAACGTAGAAGCGTTGTCTGTGATAAAACACATAATGTGAGAATACTCAACGTATCAGCGAAATATTCCTAGCTAGCGCTGCCCTAAGTTAAAGATTATTTTCCCATTTCAAGCGATTTTTTAGACCCAGTAGAACCTGAGATAAAGTTCATGGCACCGCATAATTAGTGGAAGGTGATAAAAAATATACTTGTCAGCACGCGTGTAAACAGAACACTGAATACAAAAATACTCAATGCATCAGTGAAAAAGTGACGTTTGCACTGCCTTCATTTACTAGTATTTTCCCATTTCAAGCGATCTCTAATACGCAGTAGATCCTGTGATATCGTTTTTTTTTTAGGGAATTGTGAACCGAATTTTAGTTTTGTTCGATTCTAATGATTATAAAAGGCTAACCACCTCGATAAGTTTTAAAAACATCGATCATTTATGATAAGCCGGTTTCCACTACTTAATTCAAGCCCGATTTACATGACAAGCATTTTGGGCACGGCACCCCTAAAATTTGGCACGGGTGCCTAAAATTTAAGGTCCGGCACCTTCAATTTTTGCCATGTAAACGGAAATGTGTCGGGCACAGGTGCCCAAAAATGTTTCAGGGCTGGGACCATGTGAATAGGTAGTCCTGGCCCGCTTTTTAGGGGTGCCGTGCCCAAATTTTTCGCATTTCGCAAAGTCTTGTGGATAAAAGCAGGAGCAATTCCAAGATGGCGTCTTCTTCTTTGGTCGAACCTAACACCTCGCAAAACTCAGCGGGCCGTTACTTGGTCAGAGGAGGCAACATTGCAGTTGATAGAGATCTGGGGCGATGAAACCATGCAGTTTTCATTCGATGCAGCGAAAACGTCCAAAGCCGGAATCGGCTCAGGTTTACAAAACAGTGCTGGTAAGTGATTGTTAAGTTTAATCTTAATCTTAAAATGTACAATGTATATCACCTAGTAGGTGCTATACATGGTAGAAAGATCTTCATAAACTTTCGTTTTTTCTCGTTCAACACAAAAACTGGTCGTTGAACAACGGTTTAAAGAAATATTATGTACTATAATGATTTATAAATGTTCTTGAAGAGAGCTGGTTAAATATTTACAAGTTTTAATCACTGCAAGTATCTTGGTTACAAAAGTGAATTAGAACCTTTGTGTTCACAACAGATCACAGACTTGAAAACGTTCATATGAAATGTTTAATAAATATTATATTTGAGAGCGTTAATTGCGCTCTTTGGCACTGTTTCTATAAACTTTAAACCCTATTAACATGTAACATATGATGAGCTGACATGCTTTAACCCATAGATGCTTATGCACAAATGTTTTCACTGCAGGTTCAGCTACAAAAACAAGGATATTATGAAGGATGTCGCAAACAAAATGAAGAAGTTAAGACAGAAAAAGATAAGAAACGGAGGAGTGGAACAAATAGGGCTAAAGAATGGAAATTCTTTACAAAAGTGGATGGATTCATGTCTCAAAAACATAGCCGGTGTTAATCCACCATCAGTAACGGACACAATGGCTGAACGACAAACTCAAAACACAGTTCAGACAAAACAAAGTTCAGACAGGATATTAACTGCATACTTAAGTTTAGTTCTCTTTTCTAGAAAGCTTGTGCATCATATGTGGTAAATGAACATAAGGCCACAATGAAAAATATTTGGATGTGCACACTTAAGGCTTTTTGCTGTGATAAGCATCATGCTTTTAAATGGTGAAAAC
>OMLO01004171.1_pt1 | contig 12034 bp, 5 predicted proteins | sample 1674811 | NCBI WGS metagenome assembly OMLO01 (sample SAMN06265003, study PRJEB25207) | coral metagenome | isolation source: Coral host | place: Mexico:La Bocana,Puerto Morelos, Mexico | collected 2008-11-13
GAACTTCCAAGTATACGAGGTTTTAAATCAAAAGTCAAATTAAAGTATGAGACTGAAAAATACATTTGTACAAAAAAATATTAATTTGGATATGTTTAGGAAGAAGTGGGCAATATAAATACTAGAAGTAGGTGAATAACTTAGAATATGTCAGGCTCAAATAGGTGTGATTTTGCTATGTAAACTGGGTCGTAGTGTGTGTATGTGAGTGAGTGTGAATTAGTTGTGTTAAACTGTAAGTGCTGTTTGTTATGTACAGTAAAGTTTTTGTGCATTGCAATAATAATAAAAAAAGGTCTTGTAAAAAAAATTTATGCTGTAGTACACCAAAGTTTGCTCATAAATTTGACTTGCTGTATCTCATTAAAAATGAAATTCATAAATAAAAATGTGGCATTTTCAGCTATCCATTAATTTTGTCGCTGGAGAACCACTGTAGTATACCTCAACAGAAGGTTATGGCACAGACCTTTAGGGACGTATTTGGAGGTTTGTGAATTTCTTGTGTTTTTGATAACTAATACCTGTAACAAGTTAAACCATGCAAGAAGTTTTATCTTATATTGTAATAGAGAAGTTAACAAATATATCTTATTAATCAAATGCTAGGGCCATGTACATCATGAGTTATTACCAAGCATGAGGTCAAGATCGCTGGATATTGGGCAAATTCTTTTTTGTGTGTGTTTGCAACAACTAGTAGTTGATGTTCTTTTTATTCTAGATTGCCTTCTTTCACAACCAATTGATCCTAATTGTAAAGAGATGCCATCACCTGCTGCTCTGAAGCACAAGATCATCCTCAAGGTCAACCATAATCAGAGCAATCTTTGTAGAATAATTCTAGTTTGATCTGTTTTAGTTCTGAATAAAATGAAGTCTGTGTTTGAGCCCAGTAGAACATCATGAAAACAGCCAGTTTATTACAGGATTACTGTCAACATTTAACAGATTCAAGCTATTTACATACTTCAGATTCAAGTGTTTCACCCAAGAACATAACAATAACTATGGTCAGGGCTTCAACCTAGAGCTCAGTGCACTAATACCTACCAGCACCCATCAACATGTCTCCCACCAACTTGATATATATGGAAAAAATTGTGTTGTTTAAAACACCTTTCTGAGTTTAAAGACAAAATTGAATGGTAAAAAGTTGTATAGTTTGGGAAAACTACTTAGATCAACAAACAGAAAACTGAAATGGCTGACCTGTTGTCATTGGGTAATTATATATACACATGCAGCTGTAAATAAAGTATCAATATGAGTATTTAACGATACGATACGATACGATACTTTATTAACGTGTAATGTACTTAGCTATACAGCTAGTTGACAGCTATTCCATGATATTAAAATATAATATGCTACAATTAAAATATAAAAAGGCTAACTACTATAAAAATAATAGTACTACTAAAATTAAAATTAAACGTCCTTATTTGACAGACCATCATGGTAATAAGCAAGTTAATTTAAAATGTTAAACCACAAACCTTGTGGATAAGATCCTGACAGTCAACATCAATTTATTTTGTAGCATAAAAAACTGCCAAAAGATCCCACCCAGGTGACAGACACTAGTATTGGTGATACAAGTGAGTTTACTTACAATTTCTGTGTAACAGCAACAGATTATGAATTAGTGGAGAGCTGTTTGACAGTAGTTGTAAAGAATATTTTTATGGCATATCACTTTTAAAAAAGTAATTGTTGTACATCTATAATCATGAAAAGTTTATGTAAAGAGTTCTTCCACAGTCAGTCAGTCCTTCCATTTGAATGTGGAAAATATTCCATCTAATGAAAGCAATTCACAATTTGAATGTTATAAATAAAATTATTATCATTTATGTTTTTGTTTTTTATAAATGTTTTGTTTTTGTCGGGTGTAGTACTAGAAGATGATCTAAGTCAGTCAGTGAAGAATGGTTATCTACTGCTGGAGGATGAAATTGATCATGTAAGTTCTTGGCTCATGTCATGTTAATACAGTGCTATGGAAAGTGGGCCACAATTAAATACCCCAAGGTTGTACAATATGATTGGTTATTGAGTGGTTACACCTAGATAAGGGTGACATAGCACAAAACTCATTCGAAAACCCAGGGTATCGTTTTCTTGGAAAATCCAAGCTGCTCAGCTGGGCAGAGGACTGTTGTAAAGAGTTATTACATGTAGATAATGACAGGTACATAGGAAATTAGATTATGGATAATTGAAAGTGACCTGTAGAACCTCTTGGAAAGATGGCTAGATGAGCAGCTATACATGTACCTCTAGCCATGTTTCCAAGAGATTCTACAGGTCACATTCAATGCTGATCATAATGATCATAATTGTTATTGTTGTGCCTTTGTTTGATTGATGCAGCATCCCTTGGTTCTTATAGACAAGGTGTATTTCCTTGAAATTTCTAGGTTTGGAATCGGCATTTCTTTTGCTTAACAAAGAACAAGCTGTTCTGGACAGAAGAACAAACTAAGGCTGAGGATGATGATGATGATGAAGGTTCTGATGGAAATGCAGTAGGAGAGGTAATTTAATATCTCCTTCATTTTTCACATCTTGGGAAGTAGTCACTGTAACTATGTTTGATATAATGGATAAACTTGCAAATTGTTGCCTTCTTACTAGGGTGAATTTATGTTTATAATCCACAAGATTATTTTTCTCTTTTAACCTTTATTTTAACCAGTTGTTATTAGTGATCATTGAGTTAACATCTCTTCTTGCAGTCATCCAAAGATGAACTTCACTTTGGTGAAAGGTTAGTGTACAAGCCAGATTTCTTTAAAGTACTTAACTTGTGTTTATTAGCTTCTTGGTACAAAGTCCCTTGAATTTACACCAAAAGGTTTTAAGTACTTATAATATTATACCTTTCTGTAATTTTGTTTGTAGTTATTCCCTATGTTTTGTCTTGTATGATTGACCAGTACCAAAATGAGTCAAATAAATGTTTAGTTTTATAAAGAACAAGGTGCTTGAATATAAAAATGTTGAATAGTTTTCAGTTTAATAAGGGAATCATTGCTGATGCAATCATATAGATTTTGTTTCATTAGCATATGACTATGTATAAAGTGGTCATGCTAGTTGTAAACAACTCCGAGCATTTACAGAGCTTGTAATTCTTAATAACTGTTGAATTGTTTATTTGGATTTAATACTGGAAAAACAACAGGAGGCCCAAACGTGAGGTGAGAGGAAATAATTTAAATGTAAATGAGACGTATGTGAACGTGACCTGAAACAGCCAATGCTTGATGGGTTAAAATCCCGCACAAAACTTTCAACGTACATTCCGGTTTCTGGTGCAATCTGACGTAGTGTACCCTCCCACGGTGTCGATTTTCATATAGGCGACAGTTCCGTCCCACCCCGACCGAGTGTTGTTTTTGTCAAGCAGGCGCGGTCGCTAATCTTCGAATTTCAAATCTGGTATCCTAACCGTTGGGTATACGCATGATGCAGCAGCGAGAGAGGCAGATTTGAGTGGGTAAACGAGCAATTTTCAGGCCGTTACGATGAGATTTGTGAACCAGCGACCGAAGGACTGTTAAGCGAGTTATTCACGCTTTGGCTGATCGTGATTTAAAGAGGTTACGTTCATTCCTCCTGAATATGTTGGCCTTTGCAGTACGATGGTTCGATTTGAGCCAACCAGCCTTGACTCTTTTTCTAGTGGGACACCACCACCAGCGCTAACTCACTGAAAATGCTTCAAAACGGTCTCAAACCCCGTGAAATAACAAAGAATACACTGGGCAGGTAAGTTCAGTCATTTTTGTTCACAAAACATTCAATTTTAGGTATTTAAAGCAAATTCGTGAAGTTCCCATCCAAACCCTTGTAAATCGCATCTTTGTAACACAACACTGCTCGTAGTAAAGAGTCACGTTCGCGTACGTCTCTTTTTACATTTTAATTATTTCGTCTCGTCTCACGTTTGGGCCGCCTGTGGAAAAACAGTTACTGAGTCCTTACATTGTCTGTAAATTGTTTCAAAACCTGCATGACACAAAAAGGATTTAATACTTAACAATGGGCTCAAAAGCAATTTATATTGCCATGTGTTTGGAGTAGTCAGAAGTGTTGTTTTTATAGCTCAATAAGAAACATAAATATTATTTAAAATTTACAATTATTACTTTATGAGTACTTTAAAGTTATACACTGAGAACATGGAAGGAATTTTAGAGATGTCTCCTATGCTGCAGATGGTTTCATGGCAAGCTTCCTGATGGACGAAAAGCAGCTGAGATGTTGTTAAAGCAGTTTAATCGTGGAGATGGGTCCTTTCTTGTTCGAGAGAGTACAACTTTTGTGGGAGACTTCTCACTATCTTTCTGGTATGTTTGAGTGAGTTTTAATTTTAATTTGTACTTTACCCACCAAGAACGTGTGGCACATCCTTATTCCATGGAAGGTTTTGTGTTCTTTGTTCTGATATAAATTCTTTCCAAATGGTTCAATAATATTTGGCTAATACAGACATCAAAATCACAGTTCATCATTCTATAGTTTACAGCTGTCTCTAATATTGAGATCATGTACTATATAAAACACATGACATATAAAACTACAATTTTTGAGCCATTTAATTTTTGAACATTATAGTGACCTAGGTAGACCCAAGAGAAGTAAGAAGAGAAGCTGCAAATATATCAGAATAAAGGGTTGTAAAAGCTGAAGATGGCCAGCTCAGTTTCTTACTTTACAAACTCTACAGTAATAAAATTAACATTGGCAATAATCATCAGAGGTTTTTTCCATCACATCAGGCGTAAAGGAAGAGTGCAGCACTGTCGGATCAAATCCAAGCAGGAGAATGGCCAGACAAAGTACTACCTTGTTGATCAAGTGACCTTTGACAGCTTGTACAGCCTCATTAACTTTTATCAGACGCATCCGCTCAAAAGTATGAACTTTGAACTTACTCTGACAGATGCTATTCCTCAGGTGATTAATTAGCCTATTGTTTTCCTAGTCATTGATCTGTGTGATCACTATTATGTGGTATTGTTAAATGGAATGCCATTCTCAAATGGTTAAGATTCACTTCACTCACATACTTACTTACAATTCACGTACAATAAGTGTAATTAGATGAATTGTGTCCATTCTCTCACTGATGGTATTGTTTCCCTTTTTCTTCCATCTTCTTCACAAAAGCCAAATGCACATCTTGAAAAAGAGTGAGTAAACAAAATTTTTTTGAGAAAAAGTTTTAGTTAATGGCCATGGTTTGTGATAGGTATTGATAAAGCTAGTTTGCTTTTTGATTTGCAGATGGTACCATGATAATCTGAAAAGAGACAAAGCAGAAGACATGCTGAAGAGGGTCAGAAAAAATGGTGCCTTCCTTGTGAGAAAGAAAGAGTCAGATCAGCCAGCATCAGAGCATGGGGATACAGAAAACCAGCCAGAGTCACAGAATGAGGAGTTGTCATTTGCTATCTCCTTCAGGTGGGTTGCGATTATGTTGTTTTTAATGTTTTTAATCCCACCTTGATTTTAAAAAATTGTTAAAAGTGGTATTTGTAGGACTTATGGGCTCCTCCTTTTTGTAGAAGACAAAAAAAACCCTATTATTTTTGTTTTGTTCGTTCTTTTTTCCTTTTGTTTTCTATTTTTTTTTTTTACATCAATTGTGTTTTCTACACCAAGTAAGAGCTGACTTATGATGATTATGATAGCTCACTCATCAAACAGATGTGTGTCTTGTTCTGCAAAACAAATGACTGCTGTGGCATGCGTATGTTGTTCCTGTAAAACAAATGTTTGTGATGACAGCACTAACGAGATCCCAGAGATCCCATCATACAGATATGTCTTGTACTGCAAAACAAGTGGCTCCTGTAGCATACTTAGGTTGTCCCTGTAAACAAATGTTTGTGATCACAACGCTAACAAGATTCCAGTTATGTTTTTCTCTTCACACTACTGTACTGCAAGAAATGCATAAAGTGTGCAACATGACATCCTCTTGGACCCCATGACAGATGTTTTTTATAACTATTTTGAAAATGTGTGATAAAGTCTTAGTTGGTAACATTTGCCTTTGGGCAGTGTACATTTTATAGCAAAAGGAAAAAAAAAGCACTTTTTTGTGTTGCTTATGATGTGAATACTTTATGAATTCCATAAGATAAAGCGATGATTATTATTATTATTATTATTATTATTATTATTATTATTATTATTATTATTATTATTATTATATTTAGTAGTGCCTTATCATACCCAATTGTGTTCAACTGCAGAGCGGAAGGAAAGATTAAGCACTGCCGGATAAAGCGTGAAGGACGTCTCTTCACAATAGGCACTGCTCAGTTTGAAAGTTTGGTGGAATTGGTTGAGTTCTACATGAGGCATCCACTGTACAAAGGAATGAAACTCAAGTACCACATCAATGAAGATGTAAGAAACTGATGGTTTGTGTAGGGAGCCATAAAACTATCAGTAATGTCTTGGCTGTCTTGGGCTTTGTCTAATATTTTTTTGATTTGTCTGCCTTTCTACTGTTTATTTTTAATGATTGAAATTGTGCATCAGTTGCCACATTTTGTTACTTTCTATTCATTGTCACTGTAACTGAGAAATTTTTTTACAAATGATTTTTATCCTTCAGGTTTTGTCAAAAGTGGGCCAAGTAAGTTTTTGATAAACTTTTCTGAAGGTGTGCATGTAGTTATAATTATTGACGTATCTTGAAAAAGCTTAAAACTGGGTTTCTCCAACTAGCCATACTACCAGCTTATTTACTGTAAACAGATGTCTTGTAGCTGGACCTGGTCCTGAATTTGCTTGGAACGTTTTGTCTTTTCAATGACTTAACTTAAGCCCCCAGCGCTGCCTTCTCCTTTGTGGGGCTTTGCAGCATGTTTAATTGCCAATCTTAATTCAAATGCTGACTCACCCAAATAATCATAAATTTGTGCTGTCCTTTCAAACCTAGCTAGACACTGTTTAAACTAATTAGATGATATTTGTACATAAAGGTATGAGATTACCATACATATAACTCTGACAATAATTTACTAACTGAATTTTAAAAAAAAATTATTCAGTCTCCAGATGAAGAAGCAATTTATGGAACTGGAAATCATTATCATGAACCCAACCAGTTTATCACAAAGGTTGGTTTCTATATTAAAACTTTATATAAAAACAATTATAATAAAACAACTGATAGTCTGTTGGGTGAACTGCATTGTAAAATTAGATAAACTGGGGAATTATTCTGCATGACAGTTGATCCTTTGATATTTTTATTAGGCTTTAACGGTTTGTCTTCTCAAGTTTGTTACCTAAAGTGCCAAGGAGTGCCAGTTTAAATTGGGAACTTCAAATGACTAGCCTTTTAAAGAAGGAGACCTGATAGTCAGATTATTAGACAGTATAATTATTGCTATTAAAATTCACTGTTTTACATGTAAGATACCTGATACAGAGGACCTGCAGCTTAATCTCCTAAAAGTAGGCCCCTTTAGGTCAAACAAGGTTGCTACAGGTCAGGAAATGGTCATATTTTGGGTCAGGGGAAATTGACATTTTGAAGAAGAGTCAGGGAAAATTGAAATAATTTAACACAGCTGATTTAATACCATTGAAGACTGGAAGAAACATTTGGAGTCTTTGTGATCTCTATAATACATGTCATGAAGAAGGAAAACTTATTGTTGAAAACTTATCAGTCGTAATGAATTAGTGGAAAGGACAGCTGTAAAATGAGGCTATAAGCTGCTATTATATCTGACATTAAGAGATTTTGGAAATTATTTTTTTATCAGGAAAAAGTCACAAAGAGGTCAGGGAATTTTGAAAAGTTTTCCCTTTGGCAACCTTGTTAGAAAGATTGTCAGTTTCTGAAAGGTCTTTCAAGGTTGGAGCCATAAATGGTTCAGATGTCCTTTAGCAATGTTGTGACTTTTGGGATTAATAATCGTAAATGAAAATTTTATGAAATGCAGAAATACTGGTGATGTGGAATAATGACTGCTGATGAGATTCATGCTCCATGAGAAATAAGCAGTCTATTATTCTTGAACAAATACAATAATTTTTCATAATCGCAACAAGTAAGTGCCTAAAAGGATGTGCAGTTTTTGTCATGTAGTATTAAAATCACTGAAATGGGAGAAAGAAAGATGCTGTATATAGTCTCACCTTCAGCATGGCCATGAGTAGTCACTTTCTTTTCTTAGTTCATTGAAATGACTGTGAGGAAAAATGATTGTGCTCTTGTAAGATGCATCTTGGATGCCTCACCCCAGATTTCACTTGCTATTTTTGGCTTGCTCATTGTACTAAGAAAAAAAGAGGGACTGTTGGTCACTGTTGATGGTTTAGCACATGGTGAATTAGTTGGCATATGTACTTGACAAGTCCCTTATATCTTTCTTGTGACAATATCCAGGCTGCTTGTAGAGCATTATGGGATTATGAAGCTCAAAATCCTGATGAGATGTCTTTTTGTCGTGGTGCCTTCATCACTAATGTTAGCAAGGAGGATGGGGGATGGTATGTGTTCTAGTTGCCTCCCAGTATCACACAAAATACAAATGTAGAAGTTAAAATTCTTAAATTCTTCTATCAACTTGATTGCAAACAAGTTAATGCTATGTTCAAGTTCTGTACAAGTTGTTTAAAGTTTGTTTAGAGTTGTTAAAATCTATATGGTGGATAACTTACTTGGTTTTGTTAAAAACACTCTTCCATGAGATAGTAATAATCTGCTGCACAGCTTTACTGTCCCTTGAAGAACTAGTTCCCCAGGACAAATTGGAAAAATTGGAAGGAATTGGTGCATGTGGTGGCCTATATATAATATAAATATAATTTGCTGGTAAAAACTGATAAAGATGTTTGCTATAGATGCAATCTGGCTTAGAACTAACTGTATTTTGAAATTATGATTTCATGCTGCAAGTTGACATATGTCAGCTACAAGTTTCTGCTGCCATTCAAGTACATCTTTACTGTTTCTCCACCGATCCAACATCTATGGTCTACACCTTAAAGCAAGGTTCCTTGCAGTGGCATGGCCAAAATCACATCATACGGGCTGTTCTTTAGCTTCTCAAATTTATGAAACACTAACAATTTGCAATCAAATGTTCCCCTCAATGTTAAGGGCGAAGCTGAATCTTGTCTTTAACAGCCATTAATGTAGGACAATCTAGATGGATACATCAGATTACAAAGAGGACTAAAGAGCGAAACAATTGACAACAACAAATTAGATGTTTTGTAGACCATGAAACCTCTAATGACACATGCAATGTATGCCAGTCGACAGAGAGTCTTAAACTAACCAACAAAATTCTAAGGACGACAACATAAATGAATGTTAATACACTGTAATCTCTAGAGACATGTCATATTGTCAAATGTTCCTGTTCCAGGGCAGTTTTTAGACATTGTTAAAAAGGATGCATTTAACCTTGAGATACTTGACTGAATGACACCAACACCAACAAAATTCTTTACAGGAACATAATTTGAAAATCAGATAATTCATTAAAAAAATATTGGTTTGTTTTTGATTGAAATAAAAGGTGGATTGGTGATTATGGAGGGCAAAAACAGAAGTTATTTCCAGCTAATTATTGTGAGGAGATAAACTATGTGGCAGAGGAAGAGCAAGATGTCAATGAAGATGAGATGAACGGTGAAGATGACATCTCTGAGGTTAGGAAATGTCAATTTAAAGGTCAAGATGTTTCTTATTTTTGTACATTACCAGGACATACTGTATGTGAATTCCCAAGCTATTATTAAAGTTTAGACCATGCTTGTAATATTATGGACAACTGCAATAACTTCAACGGGAGCCATCTGAGAGTTTTCAATCAGAAACCAATTTGGAACTTTAGGAACTCATGTTTCTTTTTTATTTCACCAATCATTTTTGGGAAGCATAAATGCTAGCTATTCAAACAGCCATTTTTGATTGGCTGCAATTACGTTTTGACTTCTAACAGTGCAACAATCAAGAGACAAGTAATTTGTCTTTTGGGTTAAAACCTATTTTTGTGGCTTGTGTTATAGTTGGGTTATCTACACCACATCTTTGAATATCATCATTAGCTAACTGTACAGAGTTGTTTTGTCTGTAATGGGTCGCAGTGGCAAGACAATTTTAAATCACTGATTTTTATTACCCCATTCAAAGCATCAGTTTTTTCCCTAAATTGGAAGCTGTTTCTGTCATTGGGAGGCACTTTTCAAATGAGCTAAACATTATTAATGTTTCAAATTATAATCCGTCTCTGGACCATAACAAAATGCATTTTTACTTGTGATAGCCCTTTTGCATTTGATACGTTTTACAAGATGGCATGATAATAGCAGTTCCACTATCTTGACCTGTTTCTCTCAACTATTATTCTTTTATTTCATATGTAGAATCAGGAAGTGTCCCCATTGGGTGATCTTCAGAAAGGAAGTATTGATCTCCAGGGGTGTATAGTTGGTATGCTAATACTCAAACACTATTTTTAATTAGTGACACTAAGTTTACTGGGATGTATTAAACAACTTCAGCATATTTTCTGCAGATGTTGGGTTCTAACAAGCACTGAATCTCCTTGTAATTATAATGAACCAATTGGGTTACATTTCACAACTTTCAGATTACTCCAAACCTTCATTGGGCTACTTTTGCCAATGTAATTGTTTTTTCAATCAAGTTTAAGTTCATTATTTAAAGCAACCTTTTCCCCCAAGTGAAAATTTATTATTAAAATGCACCCAAGTTATTGAGAAAGAGATTTTTTAGTAAAATTCTTTAAGAAACCATCAAGGTGTCATAATTTATCCCCAAAAAGCATGGACGCCTCAGTGACTTTTTGTGGCAAACAGCTTTATCTGGAAACCTATTTCAACTGATTAGCATTTGCTTAGACTTGGATTGTTTAATAGGCTTTCAAACCTGATAATGTGATTCATAGCCATTGAGAGTGCTCCTGCTTTTTTATTAACAAAAAAGCTCCAGTATCAAATACTTTCAATTTTACTGAACATAACATAACTGACCAAACTTATGCAGAAGACACCTATAGAGACCTTCAGGAAGTTAATGTTGCTGATACCATATTCTGTTTGTGTGAGTTGAGTTAAATTTTGCGTGTTTCTTCTTCATCTTTTAAGATAACACATCAAGTAAACCAGGACAGAAGCATGTTGTTCAAATTACCAAACGGGATGGAAAGATCTTACTTGAAGCAGCAGCAGAATCCCAAGAGGTATATAGTTCTGTATTTCAATCACCTTTTTTTCCTTTTACTGTCTTTAAATGCATTCTGACATTTTTTTGCCTTATTGTAGGATTTAAATGAATGGTTACAAGTACTTCATCAAATGGCAGAAGCAAGGGAAGCAATGGTACAGAGAATGGTGCGACAGTCTAACTTGAGTCAAGAACTCTCTGACTTGGTTGTTTACTGTCAGCCAGTACCGTTTGACATTGAAAGTATGTTCTTTACTAGCATAATAAATTAGAGCAAGCTAGAAACGTGATTCAGCATAGTTAATAGTTATAACTGCAGACCATTTTGTGTCATTTACTGCAAAAGCAATATTCATTCTGTAATTCCCTGGTGTCATATGCTAGACCAGATCACACCAGGTACAAATTTCTGTTCTATTTGTAAAATTTGTTTGCTTATTTACAGTGTCCACAATTAGCACAAGAGTGCTAAATACTCTGACACTTTAAAAAGTCCCTTTTTTATCGATGTAATAACAAGGTTTTCCATACAATTCTTCTTATCCTTCATGGGCTTTTAACCCAGGAAAGCAATTATCTTAAACTTCTCAGTTTTAAGCTTTTTCAGAGCGTAAGTCAATAGCTTACAGAAGATTCCATCACAAGAAGTTTCTGTCACTGATATATATATGTTATTTACCGGCTGGTTCGTATCGTGAAAAACTGTGACCGAGGTCCGAGGGCAGCATTTTCAAGCCCGAGGTCACAGTTTTTCACGATACGGACCGACCCAAAGCCGGTAAATAACTTATT
>OMLO01004172.1_pt1 | contig 12033 bp, 4 predicted proteins | sample 1674811 | NCBI WGS metagenome assembly OMLO01 (sample SAMN06265003, study PRJEB25207) | coral metagenome | isolation source: Coral host | place: Mexico:La Bocana,Puerto Morelos, Mexico | collected 2008-11-13
AAGGTATTAGTTCTGACAATTTGGCAGTAGTCACCAAGATAATTTTCCGTGGGTTATAATTTTCTTCATAAAGATAAATCACGATTTAATTGTTGCCTATATTGTATGATCAGTTGATCACTCTTTAGCTGAAGCGCAAAACGATAAATAAATGAAAAAGAACCCGACAACAAACGATTATGTTACCTTGCAGCAGAATTCAAGAACTGTATACACGCAATCTATAATGGCTGCACTCTATCAAAATACTTCTGGGATATATGTTTTCAACCTGGAAAAAGAAGAGGAATGAATGACGGTTATTTTGCCTTCAAACAGCAAAGCTAAAAAAAGCTAACAACTAAATCTGGAACGTGCAGAGATGCTACGTTCAAACGAGGTTTATTCTAATACGTGTATTATTGATGTACCAAAAATCTGGTCTACCAATTACAAAAACACAAAACGTTATTTGTTCGGATTCAGAACTTAAAGGTATGTGGAGACAATTCTCTCTAGTTAACATTTTTCTTTCATAATTGACTATGTATTGTTAGGTAATTAAAAGAGTTCTATCGTGGTATTTTGGCCCCGTACAAAATCTCCTTAAAACTGAAGCAAACCTGAAAATAATAGCAGTAAGATACAAAAATAAGCAGAATGAAAAATAAACCATAAAGGAACTGGCGATTAACATAGGTAACAAATGACGCACTTGAAAAATTGAGACTGAACTTTTGAAGATGCATTAACCGAGATGTAGGTCCTTTAAAAGATTAGTGAATCTAAATCTGAACTCTAGACAATAGTAGAGAGAAGATGAACTTACCTGGAATAAGATGTTGTAAAAAGTCAACCCCAGTTGGCGTCTACCAGAAAGAAACTGCAATCCACTTTACTTTCTTCCATGTCGGTGATCTGTGCTCGACCTAGAAAAAAACGAATAGACGTCAATGGATCATGCATGTCTCGTTTTTCTTTTTCGCGCAGTGGCCTCATGGTTAACCCGCTCGACTCCGGAACAAGCGTTCCGGGCTTAGGCCCTTGCCGGGTGCGTGTCTTCACCAGGTGTATAAATAGGTGCCGGCGAATTTAATGCGGGCGGTAGCCCTAGGATGGACTAGCATCCCATCCAGTGGGGAGTAGATATACTGCTAGTCGCTTCATGGTAGTCTTTGCCTACATACCTATTGTTAAGTTCAGGATAGATACAGTGAAGCAAATGTTCTCACTCCGCTCATTTCACATGCTTCATTTTTACATTTACAAAGCCAGGCCATAATCGTCCAATGAAAACTTATTGCACACTCGTAAAAACAGTGAAGTTAAGTTATCTTGTTCCGATTGACAATTTAACTTATTTTGGAAATAAAACAAGAATAATTTGTTTCCATAATTTCGCACTTCACCAATACAATTCCTTCGTGAGTGTCGATCTTCTTCGTAAACTACCCTAACATTGTTATCAAAACATTGATAAGGAGACAGTGCTGAAGGTTACCTTGTGCCAGAGTCCAAGGGTTACACAATGCAATCCTGAATGCCCACTTTTGCTTCAAGTATACCTCTAGTCGTATTTAATCTGGTGAAGATCGTAAAACATCAATAAAATGAGTTATTTTGCTTTTTAATTAATGACAAATTCATATATTGCAAGCAACAACAACAACAACAACTACAGAGACAAGTTTGAATAACTTTTACAACAAAATCGCAAATGCCATATGGTTTGGTATTTATTAGGCTATATTTTGTCCGTGAACAATTTTATCATCCAAATCAGGAAGGCACTAACCACATCTACGTTCACGAGTAAAATTGACTCACCTGAGTTAAGATGTTGTGAATAGTCAACTTGGACCCGTGTTTTCAAGAAGCATTCTGCAAACCAAAATCGGTTGCATTTTTTCAAGCGTATCATATATGTCTCTGTTGAACCTGGAGAAATAAGAAACGTCAGTAAATTTATATGCTTCTTCGTTTGATGAAAATTTCCCATTTCATCATTTTCCAAATTAGACGGTTTGTAACAAAAATGCCTTTACTACAGTCGAACCTCCCGTAAGCGGACACTCCCGGGATAGAGGGTGAAAAAAATCTATAGAGGCCTGCAAGGCACTAGAAGAAGTATTTTAAAGCCTTAATACCACTTGTTACTGTATTATCCATGAAAGGGTTGTTGGATGTTGCTTTTCTATTGTACTGTACATATATTGGGTAGATTAAAGTGTCTCGCGATCAGTTTAGATGCGTCTTTGGCGTGTTCCTCTGCGTCACGAAGGTGCTCTCGGAATTGGTCGCGTAGTCGTCTCCATTTTTTCCCGCGATGCAAAGAGTGCAAGTTATGCAGTAGATGGCATTGGCTGAGGTAGAGATGAAATGATCAGTGATCTTGATAGATCGCTTGGGTGTCGATATTTTCTCAACGTTACGTTTTGCTTCGTGTGCGCGCGCATTTAAAAGTTCCGGGTTGATCACTTCTTTGCAATGCACTTGCACAAAAAGTCACTTAGTTTCTTCTGTGACGTTTGTAGTGTGTACGGCCGATCAATTAGTTGGGCGCGATGATGGCCCGCTTGAACGACAGAAGCAGGTTAGCCACGTTTATCGAAGAAAGCGTACATTTCCTCTGATGAGAATAAAGAATGAAATTCTCGACATATGATGGATGTGAACATGAATACATCAAATAACTTTAAGAATCTGTTGGTTTGTAGTGCACACTGGTGCACAAGTCGTTGCCTTCGATAAAAACTTTGATGATATTCATAAAGGCTAAAGTTTCAGAAATTTAACAGGTAAATTTAAGATCGGATGAAAGGAATCGACAGCAGTTATTAACTCCTCTCTGGTAAAAGAAGTAGCGCCCATGCAGTCGTCAATTTAGCGACCGTACAGTTCAGCTTTGAAGCCGTTGTATTGATTAAAACATTGGTGTTCAATCTAGCCTACGAAATGATTGGCGTAGCTGGGTCCTATTTCGGTACCCATGACCACACCATTGATTTGTTTATAACAACTGTTTGGGAATGATAAACAGCTGAGTGTTAATACTAGTTCAGGCAGGCAGATGTAATGTCCACAGCGACAATAAGTTTGTCTTCGCCCAGGAAATTGAAATCGCGTAAAATTTTAAGTGCGTGTCGACTGTCTTTAATGTATGAAGGTAAAGATCTGATGACAGGGTGCCACAATTTTGTCTAATAAGATAGAAATGAGTTCGGTAGGGCAGCTACAGGCAGGGACGATAGGTCGACCTGGGTTGTTAGGCTTGTGAACTAAGCAAAAAGTAAATACGCGAAGTCAGTCTACGAGTCGTAATGACGAGATTACTAGCAGTAGCCGGCAATTGATTGAATCCCAGGCTTGTTTGCCCATTGTATAGCCATTAGCAGATTGACAATTTAACTCGTTGTCTTCTGTACGTAGATCTTGCTGCAGACAAAGCACAATAGCTTTGCCTTTGTTTTCACTTTCCGAAGTTTGATAATTTCAGCATCAAGGGTTGTGTGGGCGAAGTTGTCCTTTTTGACAGAAAAGCCATCTTCACATTCCAGAAGCGGTCGATAAACTAATTAGGGTGACAAGGTTCATTGTCAAGAAAGAGGAGTATGTGGCGACCCTCGCGGTCAGTTCGTCGGTTTAGCCTCGAAAGAATCTCTGCGAAGATTTCTGATGCCACCCATGCCTTGCTACTGGAAAAATAATCGCCCTTAGAGAGACGTGAATTGTCCTTAAATGACTTGAAGCACCGTGAGTTGCGACTCCTTCCAACAATAGGAGCGTCTTTCTCGCCTGACGCAGTAACGAAAAAGGCCCAGGTTGCCCTCTCTTTTGAGTTTATGCCACCACGCCAGCGTTTTCCACGCCCATAGATCAACGGGCTCTTTGCTAATATCCTCTCATCAGGCGACTTGAACGATCATCCTAGCTTGACAGAGTTTCTTGACTGACGTCACCTTTCTCTAGGGCTACCTTCATTTCCCTGATGCTGTACCTTTTTTTCTACTTGGGATTTTTCTTCTGCAAGACAATAAAGTTTCACCCGCTGGGAAAAATTTAGACTTGCACCTTTAGTTTTGGCACTAGTCGCATGTTTTGCAGCAGTTCTCTTGCAGAATCTCGGTGTTTTTATTGATGACAAGCTGTCGATGAACTCACACATAAACAAATTTTGTAGTACATCATTCTATTATCTTTATAACACTAAGCGAATAAGGAAACGTTTATCGCGTAACTCCACGGAGACCTTAATTGATGCGTTTGTGTCGACCTGCAACAGCTTTCTCTATGGACTGTCACAGGCACAAATTGATAAGATACAAAGAGTTCAGAATGCAGCTGCAAGAGTAATTTTCAAGCAACCGAAGTTCAGCCACATCACACCAGTCTTACATCAGCTTCACTGGCTTCGAATTAAGTACCGCATTGAAATTTAATGTTTTGCTCCTTACTTTTAAAGCAGTTCACTGCATGGCACCTGATTACATCTGTAAATTGATCGTCGAAAATCATTAACTACATATCGCTATTCGCTCAGATCCAGCCAAAGAATTATGCTCGAGATTCCTAGTGGCAAGATCCTCTCAACACTTGGAGGAAGGGCATTTTGGTATGTAGCCCCGAAGCTTTGGAACAACCTGCCCTGCAAAATAGCTAGCCTTGACTCATTTTCAAGTTTTAAGTGCCACTTTAAAACAGTTTTTTTTTTAAACAAGCTTTTAATTTGTAAATTTTACATATTTACATTCGTCAAATATTTATTGTTTACTTTGTAATTATTATTATTATTATTATTATTATTATTATTTATTCATTTATGCCATTATTATTTTTATTATTACTATTTTTATTATTATTATGCGATCAAAGGCCTCTACGACTATTTTGCATGATGAAGAACATGCATCAGTATAAGCAGAAAAGATGAAAATATTTTGGCTTTGTTGCAAAATTAAATTTCTTTCTTCTGTCCCTTATTTTAACCTCTTAAAATCACGCTTTAATCACTGCCCTGACTCCGCAATACAATAATGCATAACGCTCTAGACACATACACACTTTGCCGTCCTATATGTTCAAGTTAGCTCAATGCGTTGGTATACTGTATTGGAAAGCTGGGAAAACATGAAGGATGAGAGTTCAACACACGGGCGGGTGAACGCACAATCTTTTTTTTCTCTCTTTTCTTTTCCTTTTTTTTTTTCCTCCGATGTGTTTTTTCTTTCTTTTTCCCTCAAGAAGTTAATAAGTGCTTCCCATTTATAATAATTTATTATTTTGTTCGGTATTCATGCATTGCATGTATCATGTGATTAAAACCCAGGAGCCCGCGTTCATTTCGTAACCAGGACAACAAATGCTTTCTAGTTTTTTTAAACAATTCAAGTGAAGGAAATGCTCGCACCACATGCTGTTTACATAGCAGTAACTATCTCATCAGTCATTGCTTCACTATGTTTCACATTTGCCGAACCATTCGACGACATTTTTCTCTTGGTCAAGTCAAGTTGGTCAGCGGAAATACAAACAAAAGTTTACGACCCAAGGAAGGATCGACCAAGCGAGTGAATTCGCGCTCGCTCACTAACTCCTATTTTGCATTTTTCAAAATAGTCGTAAAAAGTAGGTTCGTTCTAAGCGGTAGAGAAGAACCCGATGTATTGGACAAGTGTTTATGTTCGGAACCTGTGGAGGATGATCGGGTCTTATTGCACTCTACACTATAGGTATAGACGACCCTAGAGCTTGCTTACCATCCCTCTGCTGTATCCGGAGCAAATTAATATGGAACATGTTTCCGATTTATTGCAAACGTAACCAGCGCGTTGGACGAAAGGCATTTGTACGTTCTCTCTGTCATGCATTGCATACATTGTAAACCCATGTTGGTACAACGGTATATAATCAACCGGATGAATGTTACAATATCTCGCAAACCTCCCACGACATACGTTTAACGGCAATAGGCACGTGCGGGCCAAAACAAGGTTTTAGTTCAAGATTCAACCGGAAACATGGGATACACCTGGTGACATTTACGTTACCATTATGAAAGTCGGGTGACTAATTCCCATGTAGACTCTGTGAACCCCTTCCCCCTGTGATATTTTATCATGTAAGCCTGCAGCCAACCAGCGGTAATATAAAACAGCAGTCACAGGGGGTAGGGGATCACCGATTCGACGTGGACATTCGTCACCCAAGAAAGTCGTGTGAAAGGTAAAGCCTGCATACGAGCCCAAGTGGCTCATCAGGCCACGAGGCAACGAGAGCCACTCATCTGAATGAAATAGGAGTTGGTACGGGAAGTTGTCCGCTTACGAGAGGTGTCCGTTAGTGGAGGTTCGACTGTATATGTTTTTATATTTGTTAACCCATAAAATGATGAACTGGATCTCGTTATGGCAAATTATACACTCGCAAAATTTAAGAACGACTTAAACAATTTGAAATGTCTTACGTGATTTTCTTGGCCGAGTCCCAAAGTCTCGAACGAAATATCACAATATTAGCCTTTAGTTTTGAGACAATCCCCTCCCCTTGTTGAAATATATATCAGTATACTAAAGAGACATTTTTAGGTATGTTATGAATACTCTTGAGCTGAAAAGGTGGAAAAGTAAACGACAGCACTAGAAATAAGAAACTAATGGACTTATCTGAAATACGATGTTTCCCCGGAGTCCAGTAACTATACGATGCAATGGAAGAGGACTATATGCTTTCTTCAAAATCAGTATTGCAGACATCCTGCATTGAATCTACAGAAAAAAAGGAGAAATCAGTGAATTTAGTTATTTTACTTTCAATTAGAGACAGTTTCATAGATTCTAAAGATGGTTTGGAATGACGTTTGCAATGTAATTGCATATTTGCTGGTTGGGTTCGGATTTAAAAAGCTAGAACAAAGCGTATTGATAAAAGATTTTGTCGCCGAAGGTCTAAAATTAAGAAAAACAATAAAATTTGAAGTTCTGTACGTTTGGCTGAAAATGACAGCGATTTTCTTCATCAAGAACTTGTATTGACCGGAGACAAATTCTTTATTGAAGTGAAACTGTTAAATTTTAATCGACAGAGAAAATATGAGAAATACGATGCCAGTAATCAATTCCGTCCGAGGTTTCAAGCAAGAAACCACAATCCAAAATGGTCGAACTTTTCCACAGCATAACTCTTTAAGCCTGAAGATAGAGAAAAGGTAAAATCAATAGATAATTCGAAAACAGGCATTTTTTATTTCATTTAGCAAGTTTGTAGTAGCGCTTACATCTAAATTCACCAGAAATCATTGGACATTCATTTTGCAGCGAGTTGTTAAACTGGCAATCGCGCCCTTGTATACTTTGAGGTCGAAGTTTTCTGTTATTTTAATCATTTTGTACTAACTAAATGTTGTGACAATGTAATTGCAAATAACATTTCAAAATCAATTTGTTAGTTTTTGAGAATGTAGTCGTATATTCATGCAATGAATTCCCCTTTGCTGTGATGTTTATGGTTGACTTCTCGCGCTGCGTCGACATGAAAAGGACTTTTATGCTAGATTTTATAACGTTTTGCTCCGCTTGGAATGAACGCTAAATGTTAGACTGGAAAAAATAAGAAAACTTCGATGTACTTATCTGTAGTAAGATATGGTCACTACCAACTGGTTTCGGAGTCCGAGAACTTCATTCACTTGGCAATCCACAACATAGTTTCACTTTCCTTGAATTCATGAATATCAACTGAACCTGGAAAAAATCACATGAAATAAATGCAATAAGCACAAATACGACTATTTTTGAAGAAAAGATTCCAGACCGAATCAGAGCGACTGTAATGGTTTCATTCGCTTATCCTGTGTAAGACTGTAACTGCTTGGTCAGAGCATAAACATCAACAGAAATAATCTACTGCAGCGTGCAGCGTGTTTATAACATAAAGAGCGAAATGGCACTTAACAACGTGCGATACGGTTAGCCCATCTAGTTGTTAAGAGCTTACCGTATTCAAGTCAGCGATACATAGACTACCAGAACACTCAGTTTAGCATAACCGAAGCGCTATCCAGAACCATATCGCCATTTTCGTCATTTCGTGTTTTAAACACGTCCTTCTGCAACTATCACACATGCACCTAAAACGATACTGAATTTGGTCTTTCTCTGCCCAAATAAAACTAAAGATAAATTTTTTGAATGCCGCTGTAATAAGTCAAATAACTCTTCCTTAGTTTTTTTTCTAAAACTGCGGCGTGCGGGTAGCACAGTTCATGAAATTACGTGAACCCAGGTACAACACAGCAATTACAAAATTAACAACGAATTAAAAATCGCTCAAATTAAAAATCGCTCAAATGCAAGAAGCGTTCTAATCCCTCGGTTCCGTGTGCGACCAAACGAAGAGTTATCTGATATAAAAGCATTAAGTAACTCGAGAAATACACTTGAGATATCATTACCTCAACAAATTAAATATTCAAGGGGTCGTCGTCGAAGCAATGACAACAGAATTACCGTCACTTTTGCCGCCTAAATGTTTAAAACTAGAAGAGAAACGAAAAAAAAAACCCACAAAACCCAACTATTAAATGAATAATAGCTTGAAGAGGAGCGGGAATGTCAATGTACTTACCTAAAAACACGACATCGAGGAAGATGTTGGTTCTCCTTTACAAGACATAACGATGGTTAACGCTTAAAACATCGGCGTGGCTCTCGACTAATCCTTATATACCTGATTAAAATTCATCTACGGTGGAAGCTGCGGGAAATATGTTTGGTAAAATCAGAATATTTCTGAATAGAGATTCCTGCATTGATTTATTCTGTCGCGTTTGAAAATGTGCGAGAATACAGGCACGTAATTATTAGCATGGAATGTTATTCTTGTTATAAACAATGATGCACCACTGGGCTTTAACAGATTTTGACAATGCTTTTAAATAGCAGAATGAGAATTTGCAAAGAAAAAACAGCTCTTGCAGCCCACAAGTGGAGTAATCCTGTTTCTCTTCCAGACCTGTATTTTGATTCGTAAAAGAGTCAATGTGGTTCAAAGCAGTATTTAGTAGTCAACTACATACAGCTATTTCGAGAAAGGTTGTCGGAAAAAAAAACATCAAATTGCACGCGACAAGACCTAAAGGTAGTCTGGGTATTCACTGGAATTTTGCGTATTGGCCTAGAGGAAATTTACAAGTTTGTATTTTTGCACGTGGAGAATTTGTTTTTCCTCTCAGGAGGCCTATGTCTGTAGCTTTACTTTTACTGCCGCATGTCTTTGAGTAAGGAAAAGTTCTTCTAAATTTCAGAGGGTCTAAACGTACCTTGTTTCTACATGTCTGAAAAGAAAGAAAACCTGAAATTCGCGCTTATTTTGTTGTTATATCTCTATAGTTATCAACACGTGCAGTAGCTCAATGCGTCTACCCATACTATCTTTCGGGATTGGCTTGTGCAGTTTTGTGATTTTTTCCGACAACGTTTCTCGAAATAGCTGTATGCTGTGATCAAAAATGGCGGTGCCCATAAGCACACATGCCGCATAGGAAGGAGGGTGGGGAAACAACACACGGGGCCCTAAGAAATGTTTAGCTTGGGTTCCAATCCCCTTCAGGCCATCAGAGCCGGAAAACGTAATAACAATACGCGAATCTGGCTGCGAGACAGTCTCCCATGCAAGTTTTGAAAAATGACGGGCCCCGTGACAGGAATTTTGTCCATCTTGTAAACAAAAGAAGCTGCGAACTTTCTTTGCTTTTGTAATATTCCTGGTAAGCAGCAAAATTTTATCTTCACTGATGGAAAGCTGGTGCATTGTTTTCGTGGGGATTCACCTATTAATATTATTATTAAATTTAACCATTGTTTTCGAAACCTTAACTTGCCCGGGAAACATAAGAAATTTCGATGCGAAAACACATTTTTTGTCAACAAACCCACTATACATATTGCATCCAATCAATCTAAGCAAACCCACTAATCAAACCAGTGAATATATAATCAAGAGAGCCTTTTAGCAGGCGGAGGAAGTGAAATGCCGAAAAAAATTCATTCTTGCCCAAGTATAAATAAATCAACCGAGAGACATAATCGCGCATGTAGCCTTATTACAGTCGTCTGCTCATTACGACCATTGCGAAATGAATGCATGATTACCTGAGCCCGCAAGTCGTGCTAAGGATGCACAAAAAGCCGCACAGTACGTTTTTCCGTTCTGCTGAAGTTTAGGCCTGAATTTATGTTTTCAGGCTTTATTTCTACAACTGCTAACGTTGTATACATAACTTCGATGATTAATCATTTGTTAACGTCTTTCTTCGCAGTTCAAATATATCATGCAGACCTTAAGTCGTCAACTGGAATAACTACGCTCAGCTCAAAACAAGAACAAAAAAATCGCTGACAAAATGTTAACACAAAAGTCTGCCACTCTTACACAGATCTTAACAACACATTATGGCTTAGTAGTCATCAGCTCTCCTCACGGTGACCTCCATGTACTTAATACCAACTTTCTCTGGTTTGTCCCTTTTATAAACCTCCAGAGAAAGACCTTGGCTGGGCAACAGTTGTCTCGTATAGTTAACCATTTTGGTGAAGCCTCCACCTTGAGCAGTGAAGCACGAACCCCAAGACTTCTCTACCTTGAAGGTGAAGACAAATTGTTCTGGGTACAATTTCGCTACTTGAGCAGGGGATCTGCCTTCAAAAACTTCTCTGTCTGTGTAAGTGTCCCCAGACGTGCTTTGCACTCCATAACAGGGATAATAGTACAATTTGCAGCAATAATTACTTTGGTCTACTGTTTGAATTCCGATGAAACTGGTTCCGTCCGACACGCCATAAAATGGATCACTGTCAATACTTTGACCAATACTGACGTCTTTAGCTACTGTTATTTCAACGGTCAGCGGAGTTCCGTCTTTCAAGATACCAGCTTTCACCAAGGGAATTCTTAAAAGGAGAGCCTGGTCTGTTGATCCTGAGTTGAACGTGATTTGGTTGGCCGTTATAACACTAGAGCTATCGAGGTAAGACGCGTGTGTCTCGAGCCATAAGGGCGTCATGTAAAACTCTTTAAAAGTCACCTGTTTGTAATAGAGAGAGAATTCAAACATTAAGAGACGTTATATTTTGAAATTATCTTGAATATTCCAGACATAGAATAAAATATAGCCGCCATTTCTAAGGAGAAATATCCGGGCATATTATCGCGCCAAATGGGGGGGGGGGAGGGGGGCTATTTTGTTCTTGGTTTTCAGCTGACGTCATAAGCTTATGCAAATTAGTTTTCCGCCATGTTGGTGCCCATGCGAGGTGTGAAATTGTAAGCATTTGGATGGTTTCTGGTTCAAGGGAAAGAAATCGCAGGCAAGATTGTTGTGGCCAAGGTGAGAAATTCGCCTCAGAAAGTGTCCGTCGCAACCATCCAGTGGGAAAATATTCTGGAAACTGTTAACAGTGAAACAACAAACTGGTATACAAGATCTTAGAACGGTGCATTTAGTCTAAGTTACATAGGTACAATAATGAACTCTTGATCTATTGAGCGACTGTGTTTGCCGTGTGACATGTCAGGAGACGTGGTCGAATACAACAATTCGGAACAATTAGTATTTCCATAGATGGTAGCCAAGTGTGAAAGCGAACTATAACGTTAGTGTCAAAAAAAGTCCTTATTCGGGGCTTGATAGCTGCTTGTCTGAAACATGTAGTCAAACTCCATGGTTTGGCACTCGGCGTCCTTTACAGTTTTCGGTTCGATTTCTTCACCTTCGGTAACAGTTATGGCCGACTGGTCAGAAGGCCTCCTCATTCCCTTTGTTTCGATTTCCCTCTTCTTCTGTCGAAGTAATTGGCTGACTGAAGTCGATATGAGCAACAGGAAGACTGCTTTCCACAAGCTTTCGACGTTCTCTGCCGCTTCAATTCGCGCTCTTGTTTGACCGCGCGCAAGTTCATATCGCTTCTTTGTCCTTACACTCCTCTCTGCGTTCGCATCATGGCCTAATTTAGCGCGATAATTTTTCTTAGCAAGTTGCAATGTGGGAACCCAATCTAT
>OMLO01004173.1_pt1 | contig 12032 bp, 13 predicted proteins | sample 1674811 | NCBI WGS metagenome assembly OMLO01 (sample SAMN06265003, study PRJEB25207) | coral metagenome | isolation source: Coral host | place: Mexico:La Bocana,Puerto Morelos, Mexico | collected 2008-11-13
AGAAAAAATCAAAGTTTAGTGACTCAGTCTTGCGTGTCTTGAGTCTTTAGGGTTTGAGTTGCAGTCCTCAGGGATAAATGGTCGGTCTGCCTTCAGTGCCCACCTGAGATGAGCTGCGACAAATGATCAGATCTTGATCTGATTGATTGATGAATTGATGGTTGATGATTCTGATAATGCGATAATGTGATGTGATAAACTTCATTCACACAAGTCACAATCAAGCAAGTAAGTAGTAAGTGGTACGTAGTAAGTAAGTACTATTACTAAGTAAGTAGCCAAAAAAAACACGACTCACAACTCAAAATTGAGTCAAATGTAAATGAATGACACAAAATGGCTCTCAACAACTGATAGTGACGAACTTGTTTTGATATGCCGTTGTTGTAGACAGTACGAGTAGTACGAGCCACAAGCCCCAAGTGCAAGACTAGTCACATATGAGAAATGGAAGCCAGGATGCAAGGCATGTAGATTCCAATGTGAGCCTGAAAGCTTGGATTTTGATCCAGATTCATTGCCATCTCATTCTGCTGGATCTGTTCTTGCACCCACGTCCAACTCTCTGCCAGCTGGAGATTCATGCGAGCTGTTGGTGGTAGAAGCTCACGGAAATCTGTTTTGGAGCCCCGCATGGCCACTGATGCCAAGTGGTACCGGTACAAGTCCACCTGCAAGAAAACAACAATGACAAAATGTATAATGTAATGTGGGTTTGAATGAACACCCGACCACTCAGCTGAGCTACCACAATTGTCACAAATACAAACACAAACTGTCAATGTCAATGTCAAGTCTTCAGTCTTCAAGTCTTCAAGTTTGTAAAACAAAACATGCCATTGAAATTGACAGTGAAAACCGAAAACGCAAGCAAAAACAGCTGCCTCCTCTTGTGATGCTTGAAGCCAAACTCCAGCATCAAGGGAGCATTTGTTCAACAATCTAGCAAAATCTGTCATGGCATGCTCACGACCAAGCTTGATATCCCAACCTGGTTTGATCACAGCATCATATGATCTACTGCGACGAACTGGGGCGCCATGATTGGGTGGGTCCAAAATGAGATGGTGATCTGTGCTTCCTTTCAAAGCTTTTTCCAGGATGTGGTACGGAAAAAGCCTTGTGCATTCATGGATAAATACAATGGGACGGACTCGCCTGCAAATTGCAAGCATCACTGCACAAAGCATGGTGAAATTGCCATTGAATCCGTTTTGTTTTCCCATTGTGCTCCAATCCTTGCACACCGAGCCCGCGATCAAAATGATCTTCTCGGAGGCAAGTTGCGTCATCTTGACCTGCTTTCAATCGAAATCGAAGTATCTAACATGTTCAAGTTCAAATTCAAATCAATTCATCAGGTACCAAAGTCTAAATCACATTTATCATTCAAATTCAATCAGGTCGGAAGTCGGAACAAACCAAAACCAAACATTATATTTTTTTTGAAATGATTGACCGGATTGACCTCCTTGTTGATTTGAATTGAATATGATTTCTGATGGTCTGATGGATTGGGTTGGGTCATGTAGGGTCACCAGTCACCAGGTATGTCAGTTTCACCCTTCCAATGGCCTGCTTTCCATTCATTGCATCAACACTCTCCTTCAGGTTTCCTTTTTTGCTCATCTCTTGGACAAGAGCTAGCAACAACTCCTCTCCAATTTGCCCAATGCGTTGCTGCAAGTCATGGATATCTTGTTTTGCTTTTGCTTTCATCGCTGACTGTTTCTTTTTCCTTGGCAGCCATGACGACGGTTGCCATGTTGTAGTGAGGAGAGCGCACAATGAAGTCACAATGTGGAAAACTAACGTTTGAATTTTGACTATTGAATTGAATGGTAATGTACTAGTACTACTGTACTGTACTGCACTAGTAAAAGAATATATAATTGTAATTTGTAATTTGAAATATTGCGCTTTTGCTTGTAGTATAGGTTCAGTTCAGTTCAGTTCAGTCAGTCCAGTTTACCAAGTCCAAGTCGTCTAGTTAAAGAAACAAATCGGAAACTGGCATAATCATAGTCCGCCAGCATAACAACTTCAAGAATGTCTGAATTATTTGTCTAAAAAACAATTCAAGATTCTCTGCGGTGGAAGGCTTGGACTCAGACTTGCGTTGCTTCTCTGTGGTCCCTTTGTCCTTGCCTTTGGACTTTGCCTTGGACTCCTTTTTCTTGATCGCATCTATCTTGGCAACGAGTTTCTCGCGGTCTGCTGCTGCCTTCGCACATAGCTCCTTGCAAGTAGTCACACAACTCGGCTTGAGGAATTGGAGCAGGTTGTTGACCAAATAACGTGGTGGGTAGAGGTGATTCAACAAAACTTGCTGGCAGTCAGAATCAACATCACAGGCAAGGAGAGGCATTGGTTGTTCAGGCAATGGTGATATGCCCATTTGCTCACACTTGCGCGTAGTTGCCAACCAAATGTGATGCATCAGCAACTCAGCACCTCCAATACCACTGAAGAGAGAGATAATAAACATCCCACTGATGTTTTCGGCCAAGTTGCGAATGCCTTCCCTGCCATACATGTCTGCCAACCGATCCACGGTTCTGAAGTGGTGCTGGAAGAGATCTGTCAATGATTTGGGGGATTGACCGTCCTCCTTCATCTGATCTGCCTCTTCCCGCTGGAGAGACATACCAGTCAGGATATCCTGCGGAGGATGGCATTGGCCTTAAGCCTGTCTTGTCTAGTCTAGTCTAGTCTAGCCTAGCCAGTCAAACGTCTAAAAACCAATGGCTATTGTGATATTAGGACTCGGTATGTGTAAAACTCCTGTCAGACTGCCAACTGCAAAGGCAAATCAAAAAACTGCAGAGTCTCTATCTGCAAACAGTCAGTCAGTATACAAATATCAACTCAACTATGACTATCAGCTGTCAGCTATCTATAATTACTCTATTGATTACATCTAATATTATCAATCATCAACTCGGTCCAACCAACCAATCCAGACTGTGTCTCCTCTTCGTCCCCGTAGTTGCTACTCAGCAAAGGTGGGAGTGGTGGCGGTGTAGCATCCTTGTTGAGATCAAGACAAGTAGATGTAGGTCGAGATTGCCCATCCTCATCTGCTGTTGAGATGCTGGAAGAGTCGTCCGAGTCAGACTCAGAGTCAGAGTCAGAGTTGCCATTCTTCACCTCACTGATTGCAGGGGCGGCGGCTGGCCTCTGCTTTGGCGGGGCTTTGGTACGTGGCTTCCTTGTCATAGCTTTGCTCTTGGGTGCAACTGCAACCTTCATTGATTTCATAGATGGCTTTGCTTTGGCTTTCACCTTCACGGACTTCATAGCTTTCTTTGCATTTGCACCACGGCTCCTGGAACTTGCACCAGCTGCGGCTGCGGTCGCCATAGCTTTGGTACGCGCCATCACAAATGTTGGCAGTGAATCAGTTCACGAACAAGTCTGATACAAACACATTCTTCCGTGACTCCGTGACCATTGCACTCTGACCATGACTTGTACGATCAGAAGTGATCTGCTAACTTTGAGAATGAAACGCAGGGGGCCGTCAATCAAAAGCTCACCATGATTTTGAAACGTCTTTCAGTCGTTGCAACAGAAGAAAGTTTGAACAGTCAGGCAAAAAATTCCGGTTTCCAGATGAAAGAATGTAGAACAACCAACCAACCCCTCATATAATATATACTGGAGACTGACTTAAAGTGTGGAAAACATATCAATCTAAAGATTTCATAATGTTGCATCATCAAACCATAATCTCACCACTTTAAGTGGAGATTTCAGATTTTTTTGAACAATTTCAAGGAAAAACTCTAAAGTGGGGAATCCTGGAGAATCCCCACTTTAAGTGGAGATTTCAGAAAAATTTTGGGAAATTTCAAGGAAAAAACTCTAAAGTGGGGAATCCGAACTTAAAATGGAGAATCCCCACTTTAAGTGGAGAATCCCCACTTTAAGTGGAGATTTCCGAAAATTTTGGGAAATTTCAGGGAAAAAACTCTAAAAGTGGAGAATCCCCACTTAAAGTGGAGAATCACCACTTTAAGTGGAGATTTCCAAAAATTTTGGGAAATTGGAGATTTCAGCAAATTTTGGGAAATTTCAAGGGCAAAAAATCTAAAGTGGAAATTTCAGAAAATTTTGGGAAATTTCAGAAAATTTTGAAAATTTCGGGGAAAACAAATCTAAAGTGCGGAATCCCCACTTAAAGTGGAGATTTCAGAAAATTTTGAAAATTTCGGGGAAAACAAATCTAAAGTGGGGAATCCCCACTTAAAGTGGGGAATCCCCACTTAAAGTGGAGAATCCCCACTTAAAGTGGAGAATCCCCACTTAAAGTGGAGATTTCAGAAAATTTTGAAAATTTCAGAAAATTTTGAAAATTTCGGGGAAAACAAATCTAAAGTGGGGAATCCCCACTTAAAGTGGAGAATCCCCACTTAAAGTGGAGATTTCAGAAAATTTTGAAAATTTCAGAATATTTTGAAAATTTCGGGGAAAACAAATCTAAAGTGGGGAATCCCCACTTAAAGTGGAGATTTCAGAAAATTTTGAAAATTTCAGAAAATTTTGAAAATTTCGGGGAAAATAGTGGGGAATCCCATTTTTAGAGTTTGTGAAGAAGCGTTTTCACCTTTTTTTTTGGAAAAAAAAAGCGTTTTTTAGCTCAAAAAACGTTGAAAAACGCTTATTCATAGGGGATTCCCCACTTAATTCGCCGAAAATTTCAAAATTTTCTGAATTTTTCAAAATTTTCTGAAATCTCCACTTTGAGTGGGGATTCTCCACTTTAAGTGGGGATTCCCCACTTTAAGTGGGGATTCCCCACTTTAGACTTTTTTCCTTGAAATTTCCAATTTTTTTTTTGGAAATCTCCACTTAAAGTGGGGATTCTCCACTTTAAGTGGTGATTCCCCACTTTAGAGTTTTTTCCTTGCAATTTCCCAAAATTTTCTGAAATCTCCACTTTAAGTGGGGATTCTCCACTTTAAGTGGGGATTCCCCACTTTATACTTTTTCCCTTAAATTTCCCAAAATGTTTGGAAATCTCCACTTAAAGTGGGGATTCTCCACTTTAATTGGTGATTCCCCACTTTAAAGTTTTTTCCTTAATTTTTGGAAATCTCCACTTAAAGTGGGGATTCCCCACTTTAGAGTTTTTTTCCCTGAAATTTCCCAAACTTTTCGGAAATCTCCACTTAAAGTGGTGATTCTCCACTTAAAGTGGGGATTCTCCATTTTAAGTGGGGATTCCCCACTTTAGAGTTTTTTCCTTGAAATTTCCCAAAATTTTTCTGAAATCTCCACTTTCCCCACTTTAGAGTTTTTTTACCTGAAATTTTCAAAACCATCTGAAATCTTCGCTTAATGTGGGGAATTCCTCACCTTAGAGTTTTTTTCGGAGATTTTTTGTAAACTTTTCGGAAATCTCCGCTTTAAGTGGAGAATCCCTACTTTAAGTGGAGAATCCTCACTTTAAGTGGACAATCACCACTTTAGCTTTTGTTTCCTGAAAGTTTCAAAGAAAATCTGAAATCTCCACTTTAAGTGGAGAAGCCCCACTTTAAGTGGAGAATCACCACCACTGCCAACCACTTTAAATTTTTCCTGAAAGTCTCAAACAATTATGAAATCTCCACTTCAAGTGGTGAGATTATGGTTTGATGGTGCAACATTATGAAATCTTTAGTTTGATATATGTTTCCGAGACTTTTTCACGTTAAGGGGGTGTTCTCCGTTTGAAGTAAGGAATCGGAAAATATACGAAGCGAGCTAGGTTTGTGTGTTAGTTGTTTGTTTGTTTGTTTGTTTGTTTGTTTGTTTGTTTGTTTGTTTGTTTGTTTGTTGTTGTTGTTCAGTTTGATTAGTTTGCTTATGTTTGATGATTTGATTTGATGCGTCTTTTCCTTGAAGCCTTGACATGTCAAACTCCCAATGATTCTAAAAAGATCACTTTAGTCACTTTAGTCATCCTACGTTGGAAATCCCAACTTTAAGACTTTAGATGTATATGGCTCCACTTAAAGGAAACATATGAAACTCTTTTGTTTAAATTTCAATGGAAATTTCGACTCGAAGTGGACATGTCCACACTTATCACACTTTCAGGAACATTATTGAAACAAGATGAAATGGTGTGGTGTTTTTTGTCAAACATTTCGAACATTTCAGAAACAACATCACCTTGGAGCTTCAAAGGCGAAGAAATCTTCACTTTAAGTCTTCAAGTCATTATATGACGGTTGTTGACATGATGTACATTATTTCATATGGAAAACGCCATCTTCGTCTTCGCCAAAACATCTTTCGCCGAACTTTCGCCAATATAACGAACTTAAGTTCCCCCTAGCCGTAGCCCTAGGGCCCCTTTAGACCGATAAGTGGAAATGTTTAGAAGTCACTTCTTTCAAGGGGTTGTTGATTGGTGTTTGGTGTTCAGTTTTCAACAATGTCAAAAACATACAGTCAGAGTCTGAGTCAGAGTCAAAGTCACTGAAGAGATGATCCTATGATTCAAGTTCACTATAGTCTTTGTTTATGCTCTTGCTGGCAACACGTCCTTGCCTCTGAGTGTCGGTCTCATGCTCTCAAGAAAACATCAAATGACCGAATTGGAGCTGCAGTGTGTTGTCATTCACAAACCAGACTCATACTAGAACCAAATTTTGATACTGCCCAAGATTGACTCGACAACATTCTGAATCATTGTCGTTGAATGACAACAGTTCACATCACAAATGTGTTAACGACCCAAGGTCTTTCAGACCAGTGGTCAAAATGGTAACAGTGGCGCAACAGCTATCGTGTAACTGAACGTGAGCGAGAACGTGTCCTAGACTCCTCAGCAACACTGCCTGATAACGATGGTTTCTTTCTGGAAGAATTGGCTTCACCATCATCACTGCCACCGGAAGGCTCAATGCAGATGACACTTGGCACATTGGTTTCATCATCCAACTGGTGGTCTTGCATGGTACGGTAAGCAGCGCTCATCCATCCGGTAGAGACCTGCACCATCAAACCAAAACATGAGTTGCCAATGATCAATGTGTGAATTCATACATTCCATTCAAATTATATCACATTTAGTGTCAATTGCCAATTGCCATAGTAGATAGGTTTTGTGTTTTGAAGCATGCCTCCAACTCATGACCCCATATATGACATGACGTGGCCCGATGTGGCCTGTGAGTCTGCATATAAGTGCAAAATGGCATCTCCAGACTCAGAACCAGGGATCACCTCCACCATCTTGCCCTTCACTACTACATACCGCGGAGGAACTGAAACCATCGCTGAAATCAGCAAAACAGAGTGTGAGGAATGGGCTTGCACAGTCTATTCACAGTGCACAGTATCCGATGTTCCAACAGTTGAGCCACTTACTCGCAGGCCATCCACCAACTGGTAATTACCAAACGGAGTGATTGTAATTGCAATAGTAAATCGGTAAATCACACAAATATAATCATATGTCATCATATGTTGTCTCGTTCTTAAGTTGACATGGGTTGATCAAATTGAGAATGATTCCAATGTCATCGCTCACGTTCCGGTTCAACGATTCCAAATTCCAAAGATTCCAAAGTTCCGATCCCAAGGTCCCAAAGGTTCTAAAATCCAGGCAGGACATGGGACAACGTGGTATTCAAGATGGTGACATTAATGATCTTTTGACTGCAGCGCAGCGCAGTATCAATATCACATCCTTTTGTTCAATGATCGGATCAAGTGATCTGGGGGCATCGAGATCATGAGTCTTGTGCTCTGTCAGACTCAATTGGTCAAACATCGCATCAACGCTTTCAAAGCACTAAACACTATCGTGAGAAAGCAATCATCATATATGTGATAGGACTTTCCATAGATTCCACTATTCCCACAATCATGTCACGTGATCCTTGCTGATGGTGGTAGACGGAGGTAAATAGGCGCCAGCAGCTTCCTTGATATTCAAAGGGCTCACCCAAATCATAGAGACCCAAACGGAACCATTCACTTAGAGCGGAGTAGAAGGTCATAGGAGGGCACCTTAGCACGTAGCCCCAGCTTACAATTCCACATACCGAAAGAAACCACTGAATTCACTGAATCAGCAACAAAGTCACAAGACTATAGGCACAGATCCGGAAAACAGAGGTGAGTTCCTGAGTTAAGAACACATGTCAAATTTCAATGTCAATTTTAGACATGCCACGGCTCAAACTCCATAGTTGGTTCTGGAGTGTTCGTCATGAAATCGTGGAACTCATGCCATGTCATAGATCCAGTGTGCCACATCAATGTGAGCGGATACTGCACCAACTCACAGAGTGGCCGGGTCGGTGGTGGATCGCTCATGGCTTGAGACATGAGTAAGTAGAGTTGTTGAACACTCTGGGCTCTGGACTCGGATTGAACAAATGAAACATTGACAGGATCGGATCATCAAATCATTCCAACAACAGACATGTTTTGGTCTTTGACTTGTAGATTGAGCCTCCGGAAGATTGGAAGACAAACATATAATTCCCAAAGTCACAAATCGAACTAAGTAAGCCTAACTCTGACTCTGACTCATGAATCAGCAATGACATCAGCAATCAGCTGAAAATGCAATATATTTGAACATCTATTGATTTACACGTGACAATCTGTGACCTAATATACAAATACACGTTTCATCTTCATACCATTTGACGGTGACATCTGCAAAGTGCTAAAAGCAGCAGGCATCATGTTTTGTTGTATTCTTTTTGGGCTTTTCCAGAAGCTGCTGAAAGTACAACTGCTAGCTGCAAAACCCAGCGAATTGACCAACTCGCTGGTATTAGCAGCCAGAATGAATTTCATCGGTGACACATTGAATTGTCGAACAAAATCAAAAAGGAAACCGGCCAGCCATTGTGAGGCGAGCCCTTCTCACATGTTCCTTCATAAGCTTGGCAAAAACTACTGCTGCCCCTGCAGCTGCTGCGTTTTCTTTTGGGAGTGCTCTTCAGTGGTACATGTGAGCAAGTCATCCAGATTTGCGATATCATTGAGCACGTCACATCCATCAACTTGACCTAGAATCAATGTCTCCGCATCAAGAATGTCTTCTAAGTTGTCGCTGACCGTAGTATGAGCGCAATCTCTGCCATCATCCGCTTCACCACCACTAGTGCCATCGCGAAACTGGTTCACATCATCAAAGCGAGTTCTTTTCAATGAAGGGCCGTCATTGGCGCAAAAGTCAGGAATGACCTCTGTCAATAGTCTTTTTCCATGACAGCTCTTGCGCCATTGGGACACCAAAGACAATGGCAGCCCACATGGATCGCTCATGGGCTTTGGTTGCACCATCGTCGGGGTTAGGAGTTTGTGGTGGCTAGTATGAGAAGCTACTGTGGCTGCGGCCATGCAGTCACATGTCACACTCTGCAAATTTTTCAAAAACAAAAACCTAAACCGTTAAGTGCAATTTCAGAGCGATTGAATACTGAGCAGCTGCTGAGCTTTAGACGTAAACAATTAAGTGAGTGAATTCCGAATTCATTTCAATCCAAGTCCAAGTCTTCTGTAAAATCATTCAACGGTTCAAACTCAACTTCAACTTGGAACGGAACGGTAAACACAAACCAAGTCACGGGCCGACAGCTGGGACATCTATTTTGCAATTTCAATTTCGCATTCGCCTCAAGAAGACCAGAAGAGACATTGTGAGTTGAGACTCACTGACGCCGAACTTCTTCCAATCTAAATCTATCTATGTAACTCAAATTGGGTGGGCCGTAGCCGCACAGCAAAGTTGCATGCCAGTATGTGCCTAATGCCACATATGGCTCAGTCCTGCTACCTGGCAGCAGCAGCAGCAGCAAACCAGGGTTGCGCAAGCGAAAGCTCAAGCTTCATCATCATCATCATGGGTCTACGACAGTCATAGGCATGTTCTTGACAACAATCTTGGCCTCTTCGTTGCCAGTGTTCATGACATCCTTGGTATGGCTGCCATGGCCTCTCTTCTTGTTCTTCTTCTCCTTGTTCTTTGTCCATGCCCTGGTCAAAACCTTGTGTTTGGGCTTCCCACCAGCCTGGGCACAAGAACCTTCAACACATTCATCATCATCTGAAAAAATGCTCGGACGGTTGTCACAGTCTCCAGCATCATGCTGCGGGAAGGACAAAGTCATAGGCCGTCCATCATTGTTAGAGTCTCGTCTAGGGCTATCATGGCTATCACCGTACCGACACAAATGGCAAGAGTCACTGTCAGCACCATCATCATCATCCCCGCCATCACTGCCGCCTTCGTCAGAGTTGTTGTGACGGAACCGGAAGTGATGCCTGTTCTTTCGTGATCGTGGTTTGGGTGGTGGTGACCATGGCTTGCCTGGGCCAGACCCACTGCCAGAGAAACCGCCAGGATTGAGAGGGTTGAGCTCAAGGGACATAGGCCAAAGCTGCAGGTTTGCTGGCCCATGAAAAACCATCATGTTGGACACATTCATCGTGATTCCGGGAGCTGCTGATGGACTAGTCAGAGCTGTCAACGCACTTCTTGGCATGGGCATGCCGCCAACCCTGGGGATCTAATATTGATCACTTGAAACTTGAACTTCAAAATCCTGCAATCAACGAAGGGTGGGATCAGTGGTGAATGGTTAGTTACAAGCATCAAATCAAAACCGAACACAACTCCATGAATCTATGGTTCATGGTTAGGGGCCATGCAATATGTTTGGAAGCCAATGATACTGTCATGGCATTCAGCGCTCATGGTCACACTCACCGTCGGAAGTCCTCGGAAGTCCAAAACCACTATATATATGTATATATATCAATGATATCAGCGTCTCAGTCATCAGTCAGAGTCAGGATATAGGATATCTAGTAGCAGCAAGTTTGCAGCAGCAAAATCAGCACTCCATGTTTGGCATCACAGTGATAGGAACTCTAAACTCATGGTCATGTCCTGAGCCTTGTGCTCATGCCATGCCCCGCCCCAGCCCCAGCCCTAGCTAGGCGTGATCATTCATCACACCGGGCAATGCTACACTCTCATGAAATTGTTCGGCCATCAAAGCTTTGTACTCTGCAACAGTCTTCAAATTATCTGAAGCTTTCGGCATGTTGGTACGCCACATGTGTTCCTGAAAGTTTGGACATCAGACTCATCGGACATCAAACCCGAACATCTCTAACACAACAAACACATCCCCAGTCACATGATGTCACCAAATCTATTTCACCTGGATATGAACTTGAACCGCCTAAGTAAGTACACGGTACAAAGAATGCAGTACTGGCACTCCAGCACTTGGCACAAGTAATCACAATCATGCGCATGGGTCGCTTGTTTCAATACAAGTACTAATAAGTACTTAGTCGGTAGTCGAAAATAAAATGAAATAAACAAAAACTCATTTCACTAAGCGATGGCAAAGAAGCTGTACGGTTTGGGTACTTGTCTGCATCAATGCACCACTTGAGCAATCGCTCCAGTGCCTTGCGCTGATTGTCAGTGATGCTTTTGCTGCAATTTGTGTGGTATGGGCAAACAACGTTCCAACTCGGAGGACGATCTGGATAAAGGACAGACTCATCGTCGCGGTACCTGATGAAAAATGGACCAAAGTAGAAAGACAGCTCATGCACAAAATGTCTTCTGGCAGGACACCCTTGACGGCGACCCAAATTGACGCGAGTAGTTCGCTCTGCGAGTGCTGCTGGGTTGTCACCCGAACCACAAGGGACGGCTGGCTCGTCCGGTTCATTGGGGTCAACTTCCGGATCATCATCAATGCCTTCCTCTTCATATTCTTCCCATCCTTCACCACCTGCACCGTCGCCGCCATCACCCTCACCTCGGTCGTCAAGCTTCAAGGAGTCTTTCGGATTGTCCTCAAGCATTTCCATTTCCAGCATACCCTCGATGTTGCCTTGCAAAGACCATGGATCAGGGCCAGGGAAGGGAAAGTATATGGGTTTTTTCCGAAATGTCTTTTCCCAGATTTGATCGTTTGGTACTTTCTGATGGGGGCCCGCTTCTTATTCAATACATTTCTGATGCATGTGTCTCATCAAGACAAAATGAT
>OMLO01004174.1_pt1 | contig 12031 bp, 7 predicted proteins | sample 1674811 | NCBI WGS metagenome assembly OMLO01 (sample SAMN06265003, study PRJEB25207) | coral metagenome | isolation source: Coral host | place: Mexico:La Bocana,Puerto Morelos, Mexico | collected 2008-11-13
GGTTGTCGAAACGTCAGTCACCAACAACAGTTCTTTTCAGAACTACCTTCACCCGGACGATCACACTATACGAACTGCGGATCCCATTGTATTGCATCACGCATGCGCACGTCAGTGGTTATCGCTTCGCGCCGTCGGCAAGCAGCAAAAATTTTTGCTGAATGAAATTCTGAAAAATTCCTTTTTTCCTTCGCTGAAACTCACTTCAGTTTAGTTTATTTCAAGGGCAGAAGAGCTCTTCTGCCTTAAAAACTTTCTCCCGAAAATATCGCACCGTTCCGAGTAGCAATCCCTGGGTCTCCGAGGATGGTTAAGCAGTAAAGTGAACAATAATAGGGCAAATGGCTATCGTTATAACTTTGCGTGGATTTAACGATCTTGGACGTTCGGTGACCCCTATTATTCTTTCGCTGGGTCGTTTTCTCTACCGATTTTCTACGTTTTGCGAAAAAATGAAGCCTGAAACCAATCAAGAAGAAGTATTAATTTTTTGCAAAACGCTCTATCGGATTCTGTTCATTTGACCTCTTGGTTTAGTTTTTGTGGCAGTTTCAAATGCCTCTTTAAGGGTTAAGGTTTGTGAAAATGATGGCAATATTTGAAATCATTAACGCCACATATTCACTTATACAATGTATTGTTAGGATAGTTTGTCTCTGCTGACTTATCTTCGATAATTTAACCTAAAAACTCTGGAGACCATGCTGAATTACCTGCACCAATTTATCAAAATCAGACTAGTTTTCCACACACCTTTTCTCTGAAACGAAGATGGTGATCCGCAATTTTTATTTCATTTCTGAAACAAGTACTTCATTATCTGTCCATAGTAGAAGTGTAAAAAAATTCTATCGAGTAGAAAATTTCACGCGAACGTCCTGGGAAACGAAGGGTCTCCTTGCCATGTCGTTTGGAGGCTACTGGTACTGTCATTAGGTTTATAGACACTTGTGGCATTGATCTTCACACATGTTTTGAAACTGATTAGTAACATCTCAAATCTTCCAAAGACTTCCAAAGTTCAAGCATACCTCGACTAATGCATCGATCAATGGCAAGCCTGAAAGGGGGGGGGGGGGGTCGGGTAACCCACGGGAATTTGACTATGACATATATCCCCAGGGTAGGGATTTTGATCAGACATCATGGTCCCAGGGTGAGAATTTTGGCTGAATAATAGGGAGAGTCTGGAAATGAGCCGCCATCTCAGAGAATAACCAGAAGCCATTGGATGAATTTCCTCCCTATGCCCGACCCGACCCTCCTCGGGTTGGACATTGATAGCCATAACTATTTGAGTGAGTCTACTGGACACTTCAGTTATCCTGAATTATAGCACTGGTTAGCCAAAATGATAATTAGCTCAGGTTGCTTGCGGTTCCAACCCGCAACCTGCAAAAATACAAGTCGTCGAAAGCGATCATCACTACATTGATCACTCACCAGAGAAAAAAACTTATACGGAACATTTCCCGCCAAAATTTGTATCTTGAAAAGAAACCAATATCTAACCGTTAAAAATTATAAGGCGGCAGAGTGCCATCCATGGATCTTGTCAGTTCCTCTACAAGATCAAGTGCCTTGTCGCCAAACATCCTCCAAAGAAAATCGGTAAACTTGATGTTGTCTATGTTCACATTAAACAAGTGGCTGCCATTTTGTTTCTTTAGTTACCAGTTTCCCAGTGACATTTTCATAATGTATTAATTATTCACCGAATTGCAGGTGAATAGTGGTGGATATTTACCGAGCTGCGAAGCGGCAAGGTACGTAAATATCCACCATTTTCACCGACACTGAGGTGAATAATTGTTTTAGTATATACCAAACAAGCTTAATAACTAGCGGATCAAAGAGTAACTTTACTTGCGAAAACACTTTACACTTGTGTGGTATATACTAAAAATAATTATAGAAGCGGCGAAACTTCTCAACATTAGAAGACTCGATCAAGGCGGGAAATATAAACAGTATGTCTGAAGGAGTAAAGCGAAGAACTAAGAGAACAGGAGCTAATCAGGAAAGTAGAGAAGCAAAGGATGACTTTGACAAGAAAGATCAGCAAAGGTAAAGCTGTAAACGAGATCCGTTGAGATATTACTTGTTATTATTCAACAAATTGTAACACTGTCCAAATGTGGTCATGATTCTCTCAATATAGATATCCTGTTATATACGTAATTTTGTACGGCGCAACAAGCTAAACTGTAAATAAAAGAGTTTTTCCTGGCCGGATAAAATTGTTAGTTTTGTTATCAATTTGTTGAATAATAAAACAATTATCCTGCTCAATTTTGCGGAATATCGCCTGATTTTAGCCGATGAGGCCTCGTCGGCTAAGTATCAGGCGATATTCCGCGCGATTTCGCAGGATAATTGTTAATTGTCGGTTCATTTACTGGCCAAAGTCCCTTATATGCGTTCTATCATCGTTCTTAAATATAGACTTAGGGTTTTTTTTGTTACTATTTAGGGGCGTGTTTTTTTGTTACTATTTAGGGGTGTGATATCTTCGCTGGTTTTTTTAATCATTTCACTAATTTGGTAAGTCAGTAAAAAGTTTGTAAGCTTTTACGTATGGAACTGTTATGGATTATTGACCAAGCGTGAGGTCAATATGGCTGGATATTGGCCAAGTTCTTTTTTTGCGTGTTTATGGACCGATGACTATTTTGCAGAATGCGAAATAGGAGTTAAGTGAGCCAGTGCAAATTCACTCGCTTGGTCGATCGGTCGGTGAGGTCGGTCACTCCTTCTTTCCCAACCTCGTTCCCAGGGTCCTCTCTCTTCCTACCTCGAGAAAGTATAAGTAAGTATAGTACTTTCTCGAGGTAGGAAGAGAGAGGACCCTGGGAACGAGGTTGCTTCTTTCCTTGGGTCGTAAACTTTTGTTTGTATTTCCGCTGACCAATACACAACTTGACTTGATTAAGAGGAAAATGTCGTTGAATGGTTCGGCAAATGTGAAACATAGTGAAGCAATGAGTGATGAGATAGTTACTGCTATGTCAACAGCATGTGGTGCGAGCATTTTCTTTTTTGAATTGTTTTAAAAAAACCTAGAAAGCATTTAATTTCGTTATATCAACTAAGTTGAAAATGTAAATTGGCCACCGTAATGAGTTATAAAGCTGACGTTTCGAGCGTTAGCCCTTCGTCAGAGCAAAAATGTTACGAAATGAACGTTTTGAAATGAACGTGGGCTCCTTAACATGATGAACGTGGGCTCCTTAACATGACGTCCATGATGCATGCAATGCATGAATATCGAGCAAAATAATAGATTATTATAAATGGGAAGCACTTATTAACTTCTTGAGGGAAAAAGAAAGAAAAGGCATATCGAAGGGAAAAAGAAAATTAAAAAAAAGATTGTGCATTTGCCCGCCCGTGGTCTTGAACTCTCGCCCTTCATGCTTTCCAATACAGTATGCCAACGCATTGAGCTAACCTAACACATAGGTCAGCAAGGGGTCTATGTGTCTAGAGCATTGTTCATTATTGTATTGCAGAGTTGGGGCAGTGATTAAAGCATGATTTTATGAGGTTTAAATAAGGGACAGAAGAAAGAAATTTATTTTTGCAACAAAGCCAAACTATTTTCATCTTTTCTGCTTATACTGATGCATGTACTTCATCATGCCAAATAGTCGTAGCCTCAAAGAGGCCTTTGATTTTAAAACAAAAAGCTGGTAAATGGAGTCTGCTGAATACTCAGCTCAGTAATTACTCTAACACATACAAGTCAATAAATCTTTTCAAAAGTTCTTCTCATCAACTTTCATACAGTAAAATTAGAAGTGTTTTACAAATTTACTTGAGTACTTGCAGTACAAATAAAAGTGCTTTATTCAGTTTCCATGCCAGTTTCCAACCCTGACTTGGGTTTTATGCAACACTGAAACTAGTTTAGTCACCTAACAGTATAGTAATAAAAACAAATTCATAGTAAATATGCTACTTGTCAGTCATGTTATACTAATTTATTATTAATTAATAATGTCCATCAGTGATCCTCAGTGAATGGGGGTTGAACAGACACAATCTCTTCAACTGAGAGCAATCCTTGGGGCTGGTAAGGATATGGCAGTTTCCCATAGGTGTTTTGTCTGACCTTGACACCAAGCTCTTTGAGAATCTTGTCGATGGCCTCCAGATCATCAGGGTGGACATGAATGCACCCATTACTGTAAACAGCAAATGTGCCATAAGTGATGAACAGTGCACTCATTTCCATTCCGTGCAAATTTTGTAAAATACAGTCGTGTACATAACGGCAAGAATCATTGATGCCTTTTTTTCTTATAGCATTCTTCACTATCTCAGGTATATTATATTACAAACTCTAAGGGCAGCTTCCAAATTGGCTTGATAGCTCAACTGGTGGAACATTGCACCGGTATTGCAGAGGTCATATATTACGTTTGAATGAGGTTCAAGCCAAAAATCTTTTTCATCTCCTTAGTAGTATAAACATAATACCAATAATATTTTTTACATGATAATATTACTGTTTATTGACATGGACATTTTGGGGGTTATTAGCTTATATTTTGTGCATTATACTAAATAATGTAGCATGTCATTGCGTTGAATTATAAACATAAGTGTGTAAAAAGTACTTTTAGTTATTAGAAACAATTGTAAATAAACAACAATACATCAATAATGCAGTACCTGTTAGGCATAGGCTCTGATGTATTCCAGTTTTCCCACTCTCCTGTGTGGAGTAGAATTCCACTTCTGTAGTTACTTAGGAAAGTGTCATTTTTGTTCCGACCAATGGCAGCATTCCCTGTGGGCAAAATAGCACCAAAATTGAGTTCAATATATGAGCCATAATCTTCATCCAATGATGATAACATCTTTGGGTGTTGCTGTTAAGTCTGCAACAATAAAACAAGCTGTCACATATTACTAGACTCATACGGGAAGTAAATTATACAAACAGGAATGCAAGTCACTAATGAACTTGCACTGTGCATGTTGTACATGGTCCTTCACAGGAATGTAATATTTTATTTACTTCTACCTAGCTAGTTAAACAATAGGAGTGTCTCTTTTGAGGAACTTAATTGGCTGAAAGTTGCCCTGCAGAAATTTGATGTTCTTAAAACAAATATGCCAGTTTTAAGAGCAGCATGTTTCCAAGGCGTAACTATCAGACCGATAGTTCTGAGACACAAACACTAAACTTTCTGTCACACGCCACTTCAAAAAATCATATGAAATTATTTTCAACTCTTTTAGATGAAAGTTGCAAAAACACAATGTGAAATTTGAAAAAGACATAACAGACAAAAAATCCACTAAACACAATTTCAATTGTTTTGTTTCTGTTATCTTGTTTGTTTACATAAATATTTTCACAGACGAGTACTATCAATGTGTGTATTTTCTTCAGACAGGCACTATGGACTGATAGAATCTCTCCACGGATGAACAATATCGCATCACATGATCAATTTAAACCAATATAAGCACTGGAGAAAATTTAGTGGCGATGAACTATAATATCCATGATAGAACTGATTCATACCTTTGAGACCCTTGACTGCCCTTATGACAGGATATCTGAATATACAAGAAATTACAGTTTATTATTCTATTTACTTGATGAATCACTATTCAGTAGCATCTTTGTGCCAACATTTTCTTTGAAGTGGCATCAAAACAGGTGGCTGCCTGAGCATTATTAAAAATTGAAGTACTTACGGGCCATATAACTTTGGAATGGGCTCAGGACTATTGAGGTCAAATGTCTAGCAGGAAACAAAACAAATATTTTATGATGATGCACTTTTGTAAGCATATTGTGACATGGAAGATGTTAAAATCAAGAAGAACATTCATTCATGTTGAAGTCATGAGTATCATTCGTGTTGGTGCACATGCCAGAAAAAATGGTTGGTCCAATTTTGGTAGAAGTTGTAAGTTATGGGCAATCCTACAAGCCAGAACAGCAAAATGATGGAACAACTGAATGCTAGAAACGTACCCCAAATCCTCAAAGATGGATTGACAACAGCAGAATGGTGGAAAATCACACCAAATCCCAATAAAAAGATGGAATGCCATCATTTTCACATTCTAGGTGGCAGCATTAAAGATATGGGTCAACCAATTGCTTCGGTTATGTTCATTAATTATTAATTAAGAATCTTAATTTTTAACCAAAATTGTAACAAAATCCCTATGTCCCTGTTTATCATTCAATGTGAAATACAATCATACCACTAATCCAGTAGGAGTGTTCCCATTTGTTGAAAGTAGATTTATTGCTTCACCAGTTTGATCTGTAGCACCGTGACAACGGGCCTTAAATCTGTGCCTCTCCTAGTTGGGATAAAAAGTAAAATTATTGATTTATTTCAGATCACTGACATGGTATCAGCGACATACAACAAGATAAAAATGTCCCTGCCACCTTGCAAGCTGTTTCTTTGTTCTAATCACTTGTTTAAACCCAATAACTTGTTTGGCTTTTGAAACTAGCTACAGTTAAACCTATACTAAGTGGACATCCCCCCGGAAACAGCCAGGTGACTACTCAATGTGCAGTTCCAGTTCTAGTTCCAGTGCAAGCAGTTTCCTTGTTCAGTGCCAGTGCTTTAAAACTGTGCTCTGGTTAACCATCTAATGTAACAAGGTGACTGTTTAACAGAGGTAAAATTAGCCAATTGGCAAGTCCAAATGGTGACTATGCATCTACTTAATAGAGGTCAAATTTATAGCAAGTATGTGAAACAAATTTTAAATTGGGAATTTGAATAGTGACCTCATAATACAGGGCCAGACTGCTTATAACAGAGGGCTGCCTAATATCTAGAGGTTTGACTGTAGTTAACTATAAATCTTATGAATGAAACATGAATTTTTTTAGTGCTTTCGGATAATGAATCTCATCTTGTCATCTGTGCTGCTGCGCCCTGGCTATGATGCCACCAATCTTAAAGACAAAAATTATGAAATAAAATAAAATCTACCTGATGGTTGGAGTCATATAGTGTAGCAAGCGTTTCTATTGTGCGATCTTTGTACACAGGAACATAGATCTAAAAGAGAGAAAGAAGAGAAAATTGATTAAATGTGACTGAATTTAAAAGGTCAAATTAAAACTTTTGAGTGCATCTATCGTAGGTTGGTATTTTGCTTTATTTAATATCTGATCATGGGCCTTATAATATTAGGGGTGAGGCATACACATGCAGGACAAAAAATCAAAGCTCGTTGAGACTGCAATATGTTGAAAATCTTCAGAAATCTTTGCAATCTTTCAAAGTCACCAGATATGGTCAGGTTGAGGTGAAAAATCCAAGCATTCTCAGTAATAGTAAACTAGTTTTCTTTTTCTGAATGTTGAAGTGGCAACAAAATTTTTTTTTTACCCCTGGAATTTTAAGAGAAACCAGGAATAAGGTTGGAATCAAAACAATCTTCCACAAGCATATATTTATTAAAACAATAGATTTTTGCTTTTAAAGAATGATGTCCTTGTGCGCCACTGCTCAAGGGATGGACAATTAGGCATTTATAGTAACTTATACCTTAAATTTATATCCAGGTAGCACAGTGCCATCATCTTTATATCCATCATACATCAGTTGTTTCAAGACAAGGGATGCTGTTGTGGCATCAAATATACCATTGCTGAATAAAAAGTGATGTTGCAAGTTTAGTAAAGCTGGGTATTTAAGTACATGTATATAATTTGCATGATCATGCACTTCCCATCCCCTTAACATGTACATCTGCATGGGAGGCCAACTTTCTTCACATGTACACCTCATCTCCTCCCAGGGCTGAGTTTCTTTTCCTTTTTTTTCTTTTTGCTACAATATAATACATGCACAATTGCTGAAGTTGCAAAAAAGGATACTGCTACTGATATTACAAGGATTAATACTAAGGATCAAGATTAAAAGAAGAAAAAGAGGAAAACAGAGAGTAATAAAAAAATACAGCTAAGAAAAGTAAGTATAGCTGAATTACATCCTTTTTTATATGTCACAACCTGCTATCTGAATTGATCTTCAGAAGCTGTTTCAAATGTGTGCAGGCATTAAATACATAGAGTTCCAGGTATTAAACTTGCATGATGAAGCTTTAAGCTGGTGATCGAGCAGGTTCACATTTTCGGTCGGGTACTATAAGTGGAGCTACAATAATTAACAAGCAACTGTTAGACAACCAGAAAATCCATTTATCACAACTTTTCCATTCATTCATGTGCCCCTATAAAGGTGAGACCTGGTGCCCGGGGGGGGGGGGATACTCCCTTATATGGGCTATATAGGTATGTGCGGCCCAAAGGGTATGGTTTTTCAGCCATTTCGGTCATAAATTGGGTATCAATTTTAGCCATTTTGCCGCCATTTTGGTCGTAAATAGGGTATCAATTTTTGCGCTCTAGTCTTCATTTTGGTTTTTTTTAGAAGAAGCTACTTCTTCATCACGCCTTCCTTTTCCCATCTGCAGTTTGTCATCGTCTACTCCATTTAACGCCTACTACACTTGTTGGATAAAGCCAGCAACAAAAGCCGTTCCTCTTATAATGTTAGAATCAGGTCATAAATAGGGTATCAAATTTTTGAACAGGCCATAAATAGGGTAGGGAAAAGTGCAGATTTTGGTCAAAATAGGGTAAGGGTTTCGGTAAGAGGGCCGCACACCCATACCTAATTTTTCTGTGAGTACCCCCCTCTCCCCGGGACCTGGTGATACTGCAATCAATTGTTCTTTTGTAATTAAGTTTACCTGGGCAAGCCATTTAATCTTTGGTAGCTGGCTACTGCTTTACTGGTTTTCTGGTCATAAAAACCTGTTGTTTCAACTGACTCCGTTGATGGTGATCTCAGCAACAAATTTTGCAAGATCACAACATCAGGTCCTGTAATTCCAAATATTTTTTTTATTGAGATTGTGATTGATAGATGACGCAGACAGGGTAGTATGTGTACACTAAGCTCAATAATTTGCAGAAAAATGGGCCTTGTTTTTCCTTCTGGAGATAACCTGTTCAGGGCTTCTCCACAGCTGTCACGCAGCGCTACTGTGACGTCCACTCAGGGAGAGAAGAATGTAGTAATGCATGACACAGGAGACTTAAAACAGACCTGTGAACATTAAAGAGTATCTCTTCCAATCCCTAAACCCCACTCCAGTGTAGCTGACTGATAATAAGGCAGATTAAATGGGAAAGGTGTGGTCAAGGCTTAATTGATAAAAAAAAAGGAGGGCTGAAAATTCCTCTTACAACAATAAGAAAAGGACCACCTTTAATTTGCCTCACCCTTTTCACTTCCTTTCCCACTTTTGACAAAAATGGAACAACCTCTACATCGCTACTTCTCACTGCTAGGTTGGGAAGCAAAGGGTGACATCTCACTGGCCAGTGCCAGCTGACACCATGTTCCACTCAGGTGCTTTGATTTTTAAGAGTCTGAGATTGCATAGAATGTGCGAGTCTTACAAAGGAAGGGATTTTTTGTTCAGAGCTCTTTCCCTTATTTGAGGGAGAGTATGGATAGAAAATAACACACTAAATGGGGACAATAAAAATAAATAAATAATTTTTTTTTAAAATATTCCGTAAATAATAATAATAATAATAATAATAATAATAATCATGAGAAGTTGTGGTTAACACTGCTAAAGAGTGCTCAATACACATTTGTGTAGAGCGGTGAATAGAATTGGGTTACTAAATGAAAACACACATGATTCACTGCAGTGAATCATGTGTGTTTTCATTAAGTAACCCAATTCTAATAATAATAATAATAATAATAATAATAATAATAATGCTCAAACAACCTCCTGTTGAGACTCTTTAGTCCATCACAGGTCACCTCTTACATGTACCATATTTCTGAGGTTGCCCCAGCACCCAGTTGTATGTCCACTTGGTCTGTGATTCCAGACTAACTATTTCTGTCTTCCTCCTCTGTCTGACATTTATTAGCCATCACAGACAAGTCTGGACTTCACAACCCATCACGTCTCGGCCACTGAGGATGGTAGTGTAGCTTGTGGAATTTGCCTGTTGAATGTTAACAAGAGCACACTGGGAGCATCAAAACAGGCTGATGGCAAACTCATGTATGGTGGTCGACAGTATCATAGCACATGTGCAAACTTCTGGTGTAACCGAGTGGACTCTGTGCTCCCTTCCTTGCTGCCAATTGACAGTTTAATATAACAAATATTGAATTATCTACAAAAATTTTGGAACTACAGTACATAGCATTAGTGCACATTAATATAGATTTGTATACTTGCAGAATAAGCTAAATCATTTAAAATGTGTCAAAAGGTTGTTTTATTGCCTGTGACTTAACTTCTCAGTGTTAACCTCTGACTTCGAACACTGCATTAAGCACAGTGAACGATGACGAGAAGGAGTGAAGCAGGGGAGTGAATGACAAAAAATGACAAAAAATTGGCAGAGGATTAACACACCAATACTGTCAATTAAAATTAGATTTGCCTACTGTAATGAGTGCTCTAATATAATACAAACTGTTTGACTTGATCTATAATATATATTTGAGAAGATGCAAATTAAAATATAAGTTGAACCTTGAATTTATCATTTGTTGTCCTCTATCAAGAGTCCTTACGACGTTAAACAGATAACGTACTATCTCTACTATAAGTAGAGAAGTACAGTAGAAGTACAGTAGAAGTACAGTAGTACTAACTCTAACTAACTTCAGGTTTCTTTTTCTTTCTGTACTTTATGAGATTACATTTTTATACAAGTATTATATAGTTTAGGGTTATAAATTCCCCCTGTTATTCAAGTATGTTTCCTTATAATTAAATACTAGGTAAGTATGAAATGATGAAAAGCTTCTCACAAACTGCAAAAATTGCTGAGAGGTATTTCCATGCTTGTTACTTCTTAAAGATTTGTCTGCCTTTTTTGAAACTGATAATCAAATACTTGACAAACAATTTAAATTTATCAACCAGCTCTGCTGTTTTACCATGTAGAGATAGGCACACCACTAAGTTTGAATAAAATTCTAGAGTTTGGGTTTCAGTCAATAATAGTAATAATGTATTATTGGTATTTTAAAATCATCAATAGATGAGGTTGGGGGTTGATGACTGAAAGAATGGTGGGACTGAGAGCAAAGTAGTCGAGCGCCAAGGTATCCCTGGCAACCCTGTGAATGGCAACCACCATCTGGCACTGTCACACTACATGACAATACAGTGGAAATGAATTAATACCTACAAGAGGGGAGAGAAAGGGAGGGACAGAACAGCAGGAAAGCTAGCAGAAGCGAAAACAAGAGTGTTTGCACAATGTGTCACAGAAACCAGAACTGTGCAAAGGTCAAGCCCTGTCACTTACTGGGCACCCCTCAGCAGAAGTGAGCCACCATGGTGAGGACCACTGCCCACCTTGTCTTGATTTTTTAAAACTACACCTAAATTACATTTAGCGTCTTGAAGTGAATTAGTGAAGGGATATTGAAGTTTGTACGTGATGTAGCAGTACAGAGGATGCTAGTTAAGTAGCCTTTTTTAAATTATAAAAAATGAAGTCAGCAAAACTGACTAACCAATAAAATGTGGAAATTATACATCATTTCTGATGAAACAGTGAGAGCTACAATAAGCAAATGAAGTGACCCATGGTTTCCAGTCTTCTTACTTCCAGATGGCAAATAAGCTGTACAGAGTTTTAATATCAAAGATGACCATGATGTCAGAAGACACGAGATAAGACTAATAATATTACTTCAATTTTAATTTTGCATGAGAATCCCCTGCCCCAAGCAAGAAATTTTAACTACCGGTATTATGTTACTGAACACGAGGTCCAAACTTAATTTACATTATTTACATTACATCTTTAGTTATAAAACAAATAAAAATATGTCCAATGTTTTAATGAATAAGTCTTACTAATGCATCAGGGAATACTTCCAAAACAAATTGTCAAGTATTGTCCTAAGTATCCATACTGTCTGGATTCTTTCATAGCTCCAAAACTTCCCTTGTCTTTATCCTTTGC
>OMLO01004175.1_pt1 | contig 12031 bp, 7 predicted proteins | sample 1674811 | NCBI WGS metagenome assembly OMLO01 (sample SAMN06265003, study PRJEB25207) | coral metagenome | isolation source: Coral host | place: Mexico:La Bocana,Puerto Morelos, Mexico | collected 2008-11-13
AAGGATGTCGCTATAACAAAACTCGATATTATGTAACTATTCGTCAACGGAACGTGTAATAGGCTACAGCGATTTCTGTAATCGCTGACAAAGAACTTTGTCTTCAGTAAAAGTTTAGTGGCTTGTATAGTCGACGAGTCACATACAATAGCAACATGGACCGGTTTAAGGTGAGAGGTTTAATATTTTCAGTCAGACATTCCACAACTTGCTGAGGTTTTGCATACGTAATTAAGGGTGGAATGGCGAAAACAATTGCGTCATTGCAGCATTCCCTTATCCCCGGGCGGTCTCGCTTCGTGCCCCTCGTTTTCCCCTGCCTCTCCCCTTAGAATCGATTTGACCGCCCGCCACGTAGACGTACGACTATTTGTTTGTTTGTTTTTGAAGATAAATTCCAAGGGTAACTATTGTCTTTCTTGTTCTCTACCAAATTTTCTCGCAGCGACGTGCCTAAAATTTCAAAGCGACCTGGTATTATTTACTGAAATTTCCAACGGCTTTGCACCGCTATGGACCGTTGTGTGCATACTTACTGCGCATGCCATTCACTCGTGACGAGCCTCGAGCATGCGTTATCTCATAATATTAAACCCGCGGCGATTTATAACACTGCAAGTGGCAACTGCTACAACTTTGCGTAGATTTAATAATCTTGACGATCGATTACCCTACCTTTCCTTTGAAATATCTCTACCTTTTCTCTACGTTTAGCGAATGGTTGAAAAAAATCTTTCTGTTAGAAGATTACAGAACCTTTTGCCCCACGCACTGTCGAATTTCATTCATTTCATTCATTTGAGCTTCAGTGTAGCTTCGACAGAAAATTTGAAATTCTTAAAAATGTTAAAGATGCAGACAAGACAGAAAATGTGGCAAAGATAGTTTGGCTCCATTGACTCATGTTTGATATTTTTAAGCCAAAAGGCTGGAGATGGTGTAAAGTTATCTGCGCCACTTCTTTTCAGATCAGTGTCCTTCCGCAGTAGCTTCAAAACAAAGTTGGTGACCTCCATTTTCTCTGCATCTGTCGCAGCATTTCCTCCGCCATTATGTATGTAACGGTGACAAAAGATTGAATAAAAACCATATAGCTACAGATTGTCGCAAGAACGTCCTAGAGGTACCCTATTTGGGTGGTTTAGAATTAAATGTTAAAACACTTTTTCCATGTCAACTGCAGACTTGTGAAATAAAAAAACGAAAAAAAAAAACCCGAGAAATTTAAGCCTAGTTTTTCTTATCTCCCCGCTTGCCGTGACTCGTTCAAATCCGTGTACTAACCGTAGTGGGAGTGAGTAGTGCGTGAAACCAGAGCTATCCCGCGGCCTCCCATAGATGGTATAGGTTTAGTGCTCGGTCCGGGGTTTCACCGCTGGGGTCATTGTTTCATCGTCAGTCGTAACCAAAGTTGCGAACTGTTCAAATGAAGAATTCGCCGTCAAAACTCGTCTTGTCATGTATGAAAACAATATATAAGAGATGGAAATGTTCATTACTTTTGTAACGTGGATAGGTAAGATTGAGCTGTGTCGTGTTTATAGCGAGCTTTGTCTGCATCCGTTTGCTGACATAATTATCTTGTCCTACTTTGTCTCTCCTTCAGTACGCGTCAAATCACTCAAATGGCATTCAGAAGTGCTAGAACGGCAGGAAAGGAACACCAGGTAGGGTTTTAAACTTTAGTCTAACTGTTTAAAGGAAATACGCCGATAGTTCGCAGAGTTTTCAATCGAATTCCGTTCAAATCCACACCCCGCCCTTCTGTTACCTAATTTAACATGGCGGCGAACCTTCTAGACCACAAACTAATAATATACAGATAACTCGCCTTCAGTAAGAAAACGCGTGCACTGCACCGTCTACAAAATGATTTAATACATACTTGGCTTTGCGCACGTGTTCTAAACGCCTTTTAACTGACAACGGAAGGTTCATATGGCGCTTGAAAATCGCGAACGAAAACAAATGAATGTAAAGGGTCTTGAAGCTTTGCCAGTTTGAAAAAATGGAAACTATCAATCTAATCTTCAACGAATATCAATTATCAACTCATCTATCTTGCCGTGAACCCTTATACACGATGTTTAGAGTTGATACGCGAGTTTATGAAAGTTTTATTTTCTGAGAGTTTCAGCTAACATACTTACCTTCATTCTTCAATACTGGCCTCCAACTCCAATCTCTCCTCCATCTCCACCGCACCTCCAGCTGAACAATTATGTATTACAACCGGAGACTTTGTTGATCTTAGCATTGAAAATTGTGAACTTTCTGAGCTGTCATTTGTTCGTATATACACTGACAATGAGAAACCCCTAAACCCAGGATGAGGTTTTGTTCTTGATGTCTGCATGCAGCAATGTAGGGCAAGAATGTTATGAAAACATCAGAATCTTCAAGGATTCGTCCCCTCTATCTGCCTTCAGCATTCTGTAATTTAATATTTAAAAAAGGGAATTTGTAATAAACAATGATAACGATGATTCTGGGGAGGAGTCCTAAAATATAAGTCACCACAGTTTACCTTCAAGTGCCTTCGGATATGTTTCGACGAGACAGAGGACATCATTGCTAAAGAAATTTCACCTGAAGTCTGAGTTCAAAGAGAAGAATCCTTAACAACAGTATTTCCATCATTTGGTACTATTTTGATCATTTCCTTGCTATACAACAACACACATGAGCCCGGCATGAAGAGACCAAACTATAGGTAAACACGTAATAATAAGGATTATAACGTGACTAACAAAACAACATCTTTGTGGTCTAGTTAATTTTTCGTCAATTTTATATTGTCACTGCAGCGAAAATTACGCGCGCGTGTTGATAATTCTCTCAGTCATGTAATAAATGAATTAACGCACGACAGCTCGAACTGTAAAGTATTGAAACTACCCCTGATATTTGAATATTATTTCAAATTGCACTCGCCAAAAGGCTCGTGTAGTTTTGATAGAATTTTCAAATGTCACTCGTAGTGTAAATCCTTAATTACGAAATTATTTGATCTGTTCCCTTCCTCTCTGGGTAAGCGATTTCCATTGTTTTCGACGATGGTCGATTCCTGAGAACTTTTGAAGACAATGCAACCAGCTCTTCTTCGCAAAACGTCGTTCCCAGTAAGTTGTCAGGCGACCACAGCCATCTCAGGTGATGTCAGACCACGCCAAGAGCAGTATTTAAATATGCTAGAGACCTTCGCTTGTCTTGTGCAAACTACAGGACGCCATTTCGTGGCAGTTCTACGAGTCGTCCGCAAAGTGAAGGAGTGGGGAGAACCAATACTCAGGACACAAACGTTGTTTTCCTTCACTTTAATGTACAAACTGTTCACTCTGATCCTTATTAAAATAATGTTCTTTACAATAATTATACTTGTGTTGGTCGTTATTTATCCGATTTTATAATAAAATAGAACTAGGACATAATATTTCAGCCTGCTATGTGCTGAATGTGGGTGCATTGCTGAATTTTAAACTGGCATTTCATGTTTTAACCAGAATATTTCAACACAGCAAAAATCGTGTCTCGACAAATTCCCTTCAAAACTTCGACTAACTATAGACAAACAATGGGGACTTAAATTAAATTTTGACCTGAACATCTTATATTATAGGAGCCCATCTAGATATCTGTTGTAAATACTTTCATTGTCACAAACAATAATTACAAAAAAAGCTCTTTTGACATCTCCTGTTTTAAAGAGAAGAAGCCTCCACACAAATGATTACATTAAACTGCCTGTAACTCTACAAGCGAGTACTTTACTTAAATTACATTAAAACTAGAAATTTTTATTAGCTATAATTTTTTCTCATATAATCACGCTGTAAAGTCACTGTGAAGACGGGCCTGAAAGGGAAAATTGGAACTGGTTTTTTTTTCCACTGGAAAAATGGAATCTGGATCACTCTTCTCTGGGACTGGGAATCACAAACAAAAATTTGAGATTGGGAGTAAGATTTGGATAAAAAATAGACTGCAAAATGATTTTGGGTAAACTTTGGGTTGGGAAATGCGAGTTATTACCCCTGACCGTTTCAAGATTTTCAGTTCGCTTGGGGCAAGCAGAAAGTAGAAAAGACGGTGATTTTGAAGAGGGGAAGTAAATTGAAGACAGACAGGTGACGGTGACTTGATAACATATAACTGACATATTTATTTGTCCATGCAGACCTTGTGTCGATATTTCGTGCTTATCAGGCACTAAAAAAATCCCTAGTTGGAGTAAATCACTGCTTAAACTATCTATATGGTTACATATAAATATGAATTTAAAGTAAAATATACATATTTTAAGTAAAAATAAAATGAAATGCTGAAGTGATTCTTAGTTTACCGTTTCCCACTGCTTGAAATTCATTTCCCGTAATTTTTGTTCCATTTGTTAATTTCTACACATTCTTAAGTTACTTTCTATCAAAGTTACAAATTTTCATACATTCACTGAATGTCCGACACGTGCGTATTCGCTCTTCAGTTCCAAAATGAAATCTGAGTTGTCCGGATTAATTTTCACACATTTTTTAAATGTTCTCAATGTTTTCAAATGCTCCAACCGAGGATTTAATTCTTTATACTAATCACCTGTCTGGCAATATAAGGAGAAATAAAACTCTGAAGATTAATTAATCACTCAATTAATTAATTAATTAATTTAATTAATTAATTAATTAATTAAGGGGCGGTGTTGTTTTTGTATGAATGGAATTTGTTCGCTCTTTTGAAAAATAACCACAAATTTAAACTGTACAGTTTAAACTGTAAATCTTTATCCAAGACCTCGTCAAACATTTCAACTTAAGTAGTAGCTGAAATCCTAGTTTATGTTGTGGTTAACTTTTGAAAAGAGTGTAAGCTTCTATGAGCAAATATTCTAATAACAGTGTGTCATTCCATTGAAAACCGAACTTAAGTTAATCATTGTCCTGAACATCGCCAATCGTTATCAAATCGAAAAAGCAGTATTACGAAATATAATTGAAGATTTATTTTCCAGCTTACAAAAAACCCTTCAAATCAGGTTAGGAAGGTCATAAATTATAATTCTCTCAGCTGGACAAAAACTCAAATAAGGCAACAATATAACATCAAGATGGAATACTAGCGACGAACTTGAAAATATTAGGCTGAATTCGTCGAGATTTAATGGAGGTGATCAAGCTAATTTAACACTAAGTAGTTTTAACTGAAAATCTGTTGTTTGACGATTTCTCTCCTTGGTGATAAGTTTATTAACTCTTACATTACCTGTATGGCTAATAAATTATTTAATTAATGACTTGACGGTCACTGCAAGAGTATACCAAAACAGCTATAACTAAAAATCTATGTTTAACGGCTTCTCTCTTGAGTGATAAGTTTATTGACTTGTACGTGATACGTTTATTGACACATATATCACCTATATGGCTAATAAATTATTTAATTATTGACTTGCCGGACACTGCAAGAGTATTAAATCCCCAGCTCTAGTTACTCCGACAAAACAGCAACAGTTTTTTTCCACAGCTGGTTATAAGTAAATTTAAGACTGCAAAGGGATGGCATCAAACTTGCAAATAAGTACAGTACGCTTTAGTTCAACCCAGTGCAAGTAGGTCTGTTGGCTGGTTGAGCCTTATTTAGGAAGCATCTTGAAGTCTTCATAGAGTTTTCCATCATAGGTTGTCAAGTTCACGCAGTTCTGAAAGATTATAAACATAATAAAATTGGTTGAAGGCCATGGTTGTGCACCTTTAACTAGTACTGGCTCAGATTAACCCTGCTACCGATCTTGGGTGAAGCTGAAACTTGTACATTTAGGCGATCACTAAGTATCCCACTGAAAGCTTGTATTGATCAAAACTCAAAACCTATGTACGTAACCTAGAGCATAGCTAAAAATAGACATAAGGCAGTTGTTTACAGTGTGATTTCTCCAACCAAGGCCACCCAAGAAAATGTTTGCAAATTGACGAACATTAAAAATCGTTCCATATTTGATGTTTCTATAGTGTGCATCTTGCTCAGATCTATGATTTGAGGGAAATCTCTCATGAACATCACATTTTGTTGCGTAGCCTTGGCTGGCGTAGTTACACTTTAAATTCAGGAATTTGTGGAGTTTTTGATTTAGCATCTGTAGCTTCTGTACGTTCAGTTGCTAAACTATACCTGAATTTCCTTGTCTAGTTTATTTAAAGCCCTGTGTAGCTGTCTAAATGTTAATCTCTTATCTGGGTCTTCATGCCAACATGAGCGCATAACGGCATACCTGAAACAGAAAATGCCCAACATGATCAGCTGAACACTAACAACAAGAGGTGTTACAACCTTTGAACGGCTCGAGACAAAAACGAGTAAAAGAGAAAGCACATTCGAGTGTCCTTTTTCATAGACGTGGAATCTATATGAAAGCTACATACTCTAAAGTTATGAGGTACTGGTTAAGTTCAGACTGGCAAAACAGACCTGACACATACAAAAACTCAGGTTTACTCACACTTCGTCACATAAATGTCTCGGTTTTTCCATTCTGTAGCCACCTGCCAATTTTTCAATCAACTCTAACACGTCCATGCCAGGAAACGGAGAGCCTCCTTTGAAAGGAAAATACAGTTATCTCTGTCAGTTTAGCCAGCATTTGGAATTAATCACTGAATCAATGAACCAATCCCTTTATCGATCTGGCAGTCAACAGTCAATGATTAAATGAGTAAACTGAATGAGTAGACAACAAAAACATGCTTCAAGATTGGGCACTTAATATGAGATATTTTGATTAAACATAATAAGAAAAAAAATTACCAATAGTGAATATCTCAAACAGCAGCACACCAAAGCTCCACCTGGATATTTAAGAAACAACAAATTAATATTAAAACAGTGTTCAATTACGGAATTCTTGCAATAAAACTAATGCGAGCTGGACACTCACACGTCGCTTTTTGTTGTGTATTGTCCGTGTAATAAAGCTTCGATAGCTGTCCATTTTACTGGAAGGCGACCCTGAAAGAAACAAAAGAACCCACCAACCTGTCATTTTAGTAGAATTATGATTAGATATTATTAATGTACGCCGCCAGTCCTTTGCTACGAGATTTCCTAGCGAGGGGTAAGTCGGAAACGAGGTGTAGGTTAGAGTAAAGCAGCAGACCTGACAAACGTGGTGGTGGTTAACTGTGCACGAACTAAATATGAAGTGGAATTAACTTGTTATCACTTACACCAGAAGTTTTCTGGTACATGTCCTGTCCCTGAATGTCCCGCGCCATCCCGAAGTCTGTCACTTTACACGTCAAATTTTCACCCAGCAGGATATTCCTGGCTGCCAAGTCACGATGGATAACCTATGAATAATGAATTTAAGAATAAAATGCATTATGCTTGTGTTACGATGTAAGAAAGATAGTCAAACATTCAAAGAAAAAAAATAGACTGGGATAGCACTCTGGTTCTTAAATGTTGGTGACTAACTGGCAAGGTACTCCCATTCCATCTACAACTCCAACCCCTACACTTCAAGCCAACCTGCCATAGGCAGATAGAAATATCGCGAAAAAAATGTATCCCACCATTAAGTTTCGTCCACTTCAAAATACTTCAAAATAAATGTGTTAATGCTAGCGCATTCATAAGCCTACATATTACAACTGACGGGCTCTTGAGGCAGCTTACCTTCACAGAGCTCAAGTAGGCCATTCCGTCTGCTATCTCCCACGCAAACCTCATCAACTGCCTCGAGGTCAGGTTCCTCTTGGGAAGATGTTCAATGTTGTAGTAGTTGTCTTTTAAGCCGCGTTTCTTTCTCAGAAAACCCAGCAAGTCTCCGTAAGGTGCAAATTCCGTTATGACACACAGGGGCTCTGAAAAAGAAAAACCTTCATCAGCTAAGATTCATAACAGAAAAATAACTCATTATATGCATGGTAGCTCAAAGAGCATAGGCTTTACCTCCGCGGACATCCCGAAAAAAAGGAAAGGAAATCTCAGAAGTTGAAGTGGAATACTTCCTTCGGGAGAGTAACAAGAAATTCTCCTGATAAAGTGAAGAGCATGGTGATCTTCGAAGTTGTAAAGCAATTAAAAGCCTCGACAGAAGAACAGGAAAATTTGCGAATTTGTGGCCTTTGCGATAAATGACGGTGTAAATCAACTCGACCGGGTAGTCACTAGGAGAAGAACAATATCAAAACTAACGAGCAAGGAACAATAAAGAAATAAGGCGATATGCGAACAGAAGATAAAAAAGGCATTGCTAGTTACTGGATTGTACTCTGTAAAGGGCACATGCACAGCGTGAACATCTTTCTCCATACAAAAATCTTAGATCCAAAACTCGGTGATTTTAATTTGACTGCCAACACTGCCGCCATGATATAACTACCGAATGAAGGAAGCCACTAAAGACGTTTCATACCTGATTTAGTAATGCAAGCCAGCAGCTCCACCACGTGTTTATGGGGTGCCAACTCTTTCATCACGTTAAGTTCTGATTGCAGGTCTTTGCGCTGAGATTCATTAGCACCATCTAGTATTAAAAACAGTATAAGTAAAATCAAATTTCGGTAGAGCTAAAATGAGTGCTTTTTAACATAACACTAGATTTTCTTGAAAATCTCGGTAAAAAAGGAACGCAACAAAGTTCAATTGGCTGTGAACAATCCCTCTCTGTTTGAGAGAAACTCGCATGGCCATCACCCACCACCTTAGATTATTTTTGCGAAAGAAATTGGGAGAGGACATATTACTCAGGAAAACGGTCTATGCTGACAGTATAGGAATACAAAAAACCTTCACTTGCCTTTCAATGTTTTCACGGCAACAACTGTCCATCCGCCATGTTTGCTGACGTTCAATGCGCAACCCTTTTTAACAAGTCCAAACTCGCCATTACCTATGGTTCTTTCGATTTTAAGCCTGTCCCGCGGGATTTCCCACTTGGGTGTCGGCGGAACTATGAATCTTGTATCTTTTCCTTCTGACGGTCTGTTGATTTTCGAATGACCATGTTTAAGATGTGAATAGTGGTTTTCAAACATTCCTAGTCCAGATTTTAACCCTCCATTTTCCTCTCCAAGTTTGTCAATAAAACTGGATTCTTTAGTGTGTTTACAAGGTTTTGACCCAAGTCCCGCAGGTTGTTCATATAGGTGATCGTAGGCCGAAATTTTTCCTGGTGACCCAGATCCATAGCTTTTCAGATCTTCAATTGATTGTCCATGGTTATAATGCACCTCTAGAATTTCCGTTATTGTCTCGTAGTCATTTTCAGTCTGAAAAGGAATCATCAAAAATAAAAAAAATGTAATTGCAAATACAACTAATCTTTGGCACAATATCATTAGTTAATTTTCTTCTTTTCGAATTGTTATCACAGTCTCCAAGGTTTTACTTTTTAATCATTTCTCATTTGTTATTGCTTAAACCTTCCTTTTTTCTCGTGTCTCAACGCTGACAATTCTATATATATATTTTAAAGTTAAAGTAGTACTTACCATTCTTTCCTTTAATTCCTCCATTGTAGATAACGAGGAACTGTTTCCGAGTTCACTGTCTCTGTAAGGAGAGTAAAATCTGAATCAACTCAAGGTCTAAAAAATATGCGAAGAAAACGTACAGCAACTTTTAGAGCTGAATTAAAAATCCCTTGGCGATGCCATACTAGGTATCTAGAATATGTTGTTCTTGGAGGAAGACAATTTTCATGACAATTTCTCATTTTTTCGGTATTCACGTTAAGTGAAAGATAGAGAATTTGGGATACTTACTTGTCGGGTTGTGTTGATCTCTTACATCTGCATCCCCTTTTGCAACAAGAAGATCCGAAAACTGAAAACACGAAGGACCGTATATCATGTTACTCAGATAAAAGGCATCACAATTCCCCTCAATTCAAGCTTCCCCTTAAATTCGACGAATTCAGGTTTTCCTTAATTCGACCGTTAAACCAATTACAAAATTTAATTATATCTTTTTATGTACCTGGATGGAGGGAAATATGAATAGAAAAGGAAAGAATAAATGAAGGTGGACAGGGCCGGCGAAAATTCAGAATGGAAAACGTAAAACCCTAAAGATAGATAATTTTCTTTACTTACGTTTTTTGGTGGCTCTCCAAATCATGAATACGGTAGTTGGTACAGCAACTGCTAACATTACAATCCAGAGCGGAGTCAGGTACGAGAAACTGTTTTTTTTGCTTTCACTCTTGGATCCTGACTCCTTTGTTGCCTCTTCTAAAGAAAGCGAGTTGGTGAATACTACTTGCTATAATTACAATTACTGATAAAGCAGCTTTCATGTAAAACGAGAACAAAAACGCAAATTGCAATCATCCCACGAGGGAGAGGAAACTGCTTTTTAAGTTGGAGTTCGTTTTCTGTGTTTTTGGTTTTAGCAAAGACCCGTCAGAAACAGTGCTCATTTTTCGACTATAAACTATGTTAAGTTTAATGTAATTGTCACATAACACTTACCTAGTGTTACAGACGGGAACTCTGTCAGAAACACTTCTGTAGCCACTGTGGAAGTTGATTCTGCAAGGAGAAAAAATTATGTAAAAATTTCACCTATGATTTCACCTATTTCACCTATGTTATATCAGACAAATGGATTTGTTTTTTTAAGGAAAACAAAAGAAAACGTGAAAGTGTGTTATTGCACTGATTTGATTTGTGATCTCTTTGTTACCATAGCTGTCTTTTTAAGTGCTTTTCAACCGGACCTACCTCGTGTGTAAGTAACAACAGGAGTGTACGTGACAACAGCGGATTCCGTTGAAGTGACTGTAGTACTAGTTCCTGTTGTTGTAGTTACTTCTGCAAAACAACGTGACAGACAGTCAACATGCTTGAAAAAGTAGATCATATTTCTTTACTTTAGCTTGGAATTTACGAAGGGCGATTTATTTTCGAGAGATAGATGCAGTACAAAAATCTTTTAGAGTTTGTCAAAACTGATCTTCCTCAACCCGTCTTAAGCGCTGAGTATATTGCTTTGTTCTCTCGTCTCTGGCTACCAAGAATGTTTACTTGCTTTGGTATTAAGTTAATATTTACGATAATTAATCAAACCAATAGCTCAGTTACCTTGTGGAACTTGTCCTGTTGTAAAGTCTATCTCCAATCCAGGAGAACTCTCTCCATATCTGTTCAAAGCGGACACTGATGCTGTGTAGTTCTGGGCCCATTCAAGTTCCACAGTAGTATTTGACTTGGTTGTATTCCAGGAATTCACACTTTCCTTTTTAAGTGAGCCGTGCGTGACTGTAGATACCCAGATGTAAACTGTGTACATCACGATCGGGCTTTCACCATTGTATGGCTTCGTCCATTGCAATGAGCATCGTTTTCCATCAACAGTGATGTTTGTTACTGAAGGAGCATCAGGTGGTCCTGTGGGGATAACAGAAACAAAAAACATAAAACACTTTTTTCCGAGGAGGGGGCCAAAAACTGCGTTATGGGCATGTGTCCTCGAGTAGTAACTTAATTGGTTGATTCCCAAGTATAATTAGTATTTTTCAGACCAAGGGGCTCCGCGTTGACGACAATAAGATATTTGCTTGTTAGTAAGATCTCTAGCAAACAAGATAGCTGGGAGGCGATTTTCCACCGGTTTTTGACCGTTTGAGGATGTGCAACGAAATTTCCAACCGATAAATTTTAATTTTAAAGTCGCTCCAAAAAACCGTCTCATGCACACAGGCACGCAAAAACTACCAGGTTGAGAACATGGAAAAAAAAAGATCAAGTAGCAAAACATTTCAGCTAAAACAAGTGAGACTGATTAGTTGTACCTGCTAGAAGAGTTGTTGCACTGACGTTCGCGGATTTCCCGTAACCAACTTCATTTCTTGCTTCTATTTTCACGATATACGTCCTGTTTCTTTTTAAATTCTCAATAACTAATGATGATGACGTTATCCCGTTATACTTCCGAATCCGTTTGAGGGTAATAGCATCGAGCACTTTAATTCTATAATCCAATATCCTGATGATGTTTTCTTCAAGTGAGGAACTCCAGGTTATGTTCAATGACAATA
>OMLO01004176.1_pt1 | contig 12027 bp, 4 predicted proteins | sample 1674811 | NCBI WGS metagenome assembly OMLO01 (sample SAMN06265003, study PRJEB25207) | coral metagenome | isolation source: Coral host | place: Mexico:La Bocana,Puerto Morelos, Mexico | collected 2008-11-13
GCTTCTGCTTTTGATGGCGTGGTGAACTTCGTGTGTCACTACGGTTGCAACTTGGTTTTTACTGCAGTTGCTTCACATTGGTAGCGGAGCACTTTTCAGTGCCTTGGAGCCCTACGCTCGAAGATGCCACCTGAGACGACATCTTCTACAAGTGGTGGTCCCGTGAATGATGCTTCCAATGCCAGAGACAGCTTCATCCCGCTGTTCTCAGGACAGCCCAGCGAGTACAAGGAGTGGAGGAAACGGATCTCCCTGTACCACTACAAGATGAAGCTGGCTAAACGCCCCGGCGAGAGCGTGCTGAACATCATCGGATCTTTGACTGGCAGTGCTTGGCGCCTTCTCGAGGACTTTGACATCGCTGATGCCGAGAAGGAGACAGCGTTTCAGGACATCTTGAAGGTTTTGGATAAACACTTCCAGTATGATGATCGAGTTCAGCTGCCTGCCGACTTTGATGCATACTTTGGCCTTAGCAGAAAACAGGGCCAGACTCTCCTGAACTATGTCACGGACCACGACGACCAGTTGAAGAAGTTGGAGCGTCATGGCATTCAACTACCTGCTGAAGTCCAAGGTTGGCATCTCCTACGTAAGTGCAATCTGACGAAGGAGCAACGTCAGATGATCACCTTGAAGGCCCCCACGTTGGAGAAGAATGCGATTGTGGAGGCCCTCTACCTGATTCTTGGACAAGATCACAAGGCATCACTTCAGCCTGATCGTCATTTCCCAAGGAAAGGAAAAGGCCGAGGCTATGCAGCCTTTGAAGATGATGATGAATCGATCTACTTCCAGGAAGAGCCCTACGACGACTCCTACGACTGGACGTGGGAGGATGGCTACTATGAGATTGACGAGACCTATGGCAACACTGATGGTTGGGACCCCAACGACTTTGACCAGGAGGCGATCTACTTCCAGGACACTGAGAACAGCACCGAGGCCGATAGCTCTGAAATGCCCTGGGTTGAAGAGTATGATCAAGTGTACGCCACGTACCTGGATGCCCGGAAAAGGTTCTCAGACCTTAAGCTTGCAAGAGGCTTCTACCCCATCGTGGCGATTGGTGATGGGGCAAGCTTGTCCCCTGGCATTTCCAGTCCTCCTTCCAGCCCGAGCCATAAGGGAGGAAAAGGGAAAACAAAGAAGGGTTCAAAAGGCAAAGGTGGTCGTTCGTCTTTGGCTACCTTTCGACAATCCAAACCTCCAATGAAGACTCATGATCCTCGTGGACGTGCCCAAGCTGCCTTGACCTGTTTGCGGTGTGGACAGCCTGGCCACTTCGCAGCGAATTGCCCCGTGAAGATGTCTGGAAGCAGTGGCAGCAACAAGAGACAGGCCACTGGACCGCCTACTGAGTCGATGGTTCGTCTGGAGGATGCTCATGTGACTTTCTTAGATCAACATGGGCACGAACGTCATGATGTCACTATGTTGGACCCTGGTGCATCTGCCTTCCTATGTGGCTATGGCCCCTTTCGCCGCTACCTGGACTACCTCAAATCCTGCAACTTCCCGGTCGAGACCATTGAGTTCAACAGGTGCTGCCGGAAGTTTTGTTTTGGTGGCGATGGAGAAAGCTGGAGTCATTGGGTGGTGCGCCTTCCCATGAGCATCACTGGAAAACATGGCCGAGCCCAGGTTTTTCTGATCAAGGGCGAAACTCCCCTTCTATGTGGACGTCCCATCATCGAGTCGCTTGGGTTGGTGATCGACTTTGCCCAACGCAAGATGCGGTTCCAAGATGGCCCTTGGACTCAGGCCACTCTTGGTTACCACGGTGAGTACTTGTTGCCTCTTTGGGAACCCTATGACGACGACTATCCCTACTACAATCCTGACCTTCTTCACTTCGACCTTTTGTTGGCTGGTGATGGTGAGGTTGACCCAACGTCCATCACTATGGAGCAGTTCGATGGCGAAGAGCACATCTTCGCATTTGATGACCGTGCTGAAAGGCAGCCTGCATCCTTTCCCGATGGAAGTCGACCTCTCTCACGACATCAGCTTCAGACATTTGACCAGAAGCTGCAAGAACTCAACAATGACTACCACAGCTACATCACTGCAGAGCTGCACTCCACAGGCAAGGTGATCTGGGAGGTCTATTGTGGTCGTGCCCGGACTTCTTCTTTGGCCGATTGCATGGGTGCTCACATCGAGACCTTCAGCTATGAATCAGGTTGGGACTTTGACCTGAAGTCGCATCGGGATGAGTTTCTACGACGTCTTGATGCTGAAGTACCTGATGAGCTGTTCATGGCCCCGACATGCGGCCCATGGAGTCCTATGCAGAACTTGGCGGCGAGAACACCAGAGCAACAAGATCGACTACAGGAACTTCGTGAGTGGCACCATGAGATCCACCTTAAGTTTGTGAGGACAGCTTATCTTCGACAAGTTCGCAATGGTGCTCACGCTCACCTTGAACAGCCAGCTCATGCTATCTCATGGAAGACCTCTTCGTTGAAGTCGCTGCCTGGATTTCATGCAGTGTTCGATCAATGCCAGTATGGATGTCAGTGTTTAGATGTTGATGGAGTTTGGAGGCCAACCAAGAAACCCACTGCCATCCAAACCACGAAGAAGTACCTCTATGACCAGTTCAATCGACGTTGTCCCGGCGATCATCAACATTGCCCTTTGGAAGGTTCGGCCCCTGGACTTGGCCGTAGAACCCAGTTCATGGAAGACTATCAGCCTGGACTTTCGGCTGTGATCGCTGCTGCCTTGGTGTTTGATGAGACTCCTTTGGTGGCTGACTATGTTGGTGCTGTCAATGAAGATCGCGTGGCTATGACTGGCATTATTCAGCTCCTGACCACGAACAAGCCGGAAGCAGTTCGCACAGTCCAGCGGCTTCACCGAAACCTTGGTCGTCCTGATCCCTCTCAACTGGCAGAACTACTTGAAAGTCGTGGTGCATCGTCCGTGGTTGTGGAGACTGCCAAGAACTACCTTTGTGTTGCCTGCCAACGTTACAAGAAGCCAAACAGTGCTGCACCTGCCCAGCTTCCTACTGCCGAGACCTTCAATCACATCATCCAATCAGATGTACTTTGGTTGAAGTTGGGTGAGAAGAAGGTTCCAATCCTCAGCATGGTGGACACCGCCACGAAGTACCAAGCTGGAGCAGTCATCTATGGAGAGAAAACAAGCGACTTCCTTCATGCCCTGGAAAGATGCTGGATCAGGCACTTTGGTTGCCCTAAAGTTTTGGTGACTGACGAGGGCAGAGGTTGGGCTTCCGATGAGATGATGTCGTGGGCATCCAGCCACAACATCCAACACATGATATCTCCAGGGGAAGCTCATACAAGACTCTCTTTAGTAGAACGTCGGCACCAAGTTTTGAGGAAGTCACTTGAGGTCTACATGGATGACATGAAGCTCTCGTCCATCAATGGGTTGAGGGAAGCATTGGCCTACACCTTGCCGCAAATCAATTCCAATCCGAGTGTGGCGGGCTACTCACCATCTCAATGGGTGATTGGCTACCAACCTGGTTTTCCTGGTGACTTGCTGGCAGAGGGACTCAACCCCTGTCATTTGGATGGCTCACTTTCCTTTGAGCAGCAGCTGGAGAAAAGATCAGCTGCGAAGCAAGCCCTGATCAAGGCCGATGCTGACCGACGGTTGAGACGAGCCCTATTACGACGCTATGCTGGAACCAATGTTGTGTTGGAACCTGGCCAAACCTGTTTCTACTGGCGTGATGCTCGACATGGTGATCTCGTTAAGATTCGATGGATGGGTCCTGCGAAGGTGATTCTACGTGAAGATGACGACTCTGGCAAGCCTTCGCTCTACTGGATTTCGCATGGAACCCAACTTCTTCGATGTGCCCCTCACCATGTTCGAGCCGACTTTCGCAGTGCAGATACTGTTGTTGGTGGCCTAGTCGAAGCTCGTCGTGTCGTGGCTGAGTTGAAGTCAAGAGGAGTCACTCGGTTCCTGGACTTGAATCGAGTGAACAAAAGGAGCATCGATGATGTCGATGAGGACGAAGAAGCTGATGAAGGAGAAGATCTTGGAATCGTGGAACCCCCGATGAGACGTCGTCGTGCTGGAGATGGTGAACCTTCCTCCGGAGCCTTGGATTTGGGCAATGATGGAGACATTGCCGAGCCTGAGGATTACAGTCCTTCAATTGCCCCTGCTGATGACCTTCCAGCTGTTCCTACGGCTGCCCCTCAAGCTGTTCCGCCAGCTTTGCCCCCAGCTGTTCTGCCAGTTGGAAATGAGATCCCTGATGACGACACGATTCCAACCGAACCTGGAGAAGACACTCCCCTCAATGTGGATGATGAGACAGAACCGGGGTTGGAACCCTCGATCCCTCCTTCTCCTACGTCTACTACCAGGACTAGAACACCTCGTGCTGGACCTTCTGAAGTACCACAACTTGATCCTGCCGTCGCCTCTCTCTATGAACGAGTGGAGAACGAGGACTTTGCAGCTCGTCGACTTCGAATTGATCGGCAGGAGACCCTTGGCTATGGACCTCAACGTGGCAGAATTACTCCTGCTGCTGACGCTCAGCCGTATCCTGCTACCTCGACCTCATCGCCTACGCCTGCTGCTCCTTCCGAGAATGTCGAGACCTATTCCCAGACTTTTCCTGTTGAGGAAGTAGATTCAACCATTCTCCCCTCTGGTTGGACTGTCGATGCTGAAGGATTCTTTCAACTCAGTGATCAACAGATGGATTTCTGGGAGGTTCGTGCTGGATGCCTGATTCGGCATCATGTCCGACCTCGCTTTGTCCTCCACAAGGTGAAGACTGACTCCGAGATTCCCATTGAGCCTTCGCTTCTTGATCCCGTTCGGGTCACTGTTGCCAAGTTTTCCGACGGCACTGTGGAGATCATCAATGATGATGGCAAGAATGTGAAGGCCTTTCCGAAGACTTGGATCGGCATGACCGTCTACCAGATCACTGGAACTGCTAGGCGAGAACTATGCATGTATGCCAACCTTCCTGCCAAGAAGGTTGCCAAGGATAACCGCACCAAGATGATGAGGACTCAGAAGAAGATCGACAAGAATGGAGTCAATGAGAAGACCCTCACCTTGGATCAACGTACCCTGTTTCAAGAAGCCAAACGGAAAGAACTCAGAAGTTTCTTTGAGAATGAGGTTTGGCAGTTTGACAGTGTGCAGAACTCGGAAGCGTCCAGGACATTGACAGCCCGCATGTTGCTCAAGTGGTCCAAGAATGAGGACGGAAGCCCTCGAGCAAAAGCCCGCTTGATCGTCCGTGGATATGCTGATGTTGACGCATTGCAAGGGTCGTTGGAGACATCAAGCCCCACTACAACAAGGTTGTCTCGAAGCTTCCTGCTCTCATTGACGACCATGTGTGGTTGGAAGCTATGGACTTCAGACATCTCTACCGCTTTCCTTCAAGGACTTCCTCAAGAACGAAAGCTGTGGGTGAAGCTTCCTGCCGAATGTCTCCGGTTGCTGGGTGCCTCAGAGGACACCCGTATGCTTTTGGTGAAGCCCGTCTATGGGCAACTAGATGCTCCTCGACGATGGTACCTTGAAGCAGTCCGTCGACTGCGATCCCTTGGTCTACGACAACATTTGCTGGATCCCTGCACCTTCCTCATCTACGAGACGGACCATGAAGATCCCTACCAACCTGGCGTTCCTCGACCTGCTGTCCTTGGTAAAGATCGTCTGTGTGGGATGATATGTTTGCATGTCGATGACATGCTTGGTGCCGGTGATCCCAACTCCCCTGTGTATCTAGATGTGATCAATCGCCTTCAACAAATGTTTTCCTTTCGTGAATGGAAGGATGGTGAGAACTTGGAGTACTGTGGCGCCAACATCGAGAAAAGGCCTGATGGAACTCTACGGCTACACCACTCCGAGTACCTCAAGAAGGTCAAGCCTATGACCGTTGCCAAGCACCTGGGTCCAGAGTCAGAGCTCTCCAATCAGGAGGTCACGGCTTTGCGTGGTTTGTTGGGAGCCCTCCAGTGGCCCGCTGTTCAGAGCTCACCGCATTTGCAGGCCAGCACCTCAATCTACTCAGGTTCAGTGAGCCGCGGTTTGGTTAAGACTGCCCTGGAAGCCAATCGACTTCTGAAGTTCGCAAAAGACAATGCCGACGTTGGGTTGACTTATGCCCCTTTGGACTTGGAGGATGTCCGCATTGTCACTGCTTTTGATGCTTCTTTTGGCTGCCGTCCAGATGGTTCATCCCAAGGAGGTTTTGTTGTGATGCTGGCTCCTCGGAAAATCCTTGAGACTGAGGAGGGCGATTACCACATTTTGGATTGGCGAAGCTTGAAGCTGCCTCGCATTGCGAGGAGTTCTCTTGCAGCTGAAGCTCAGGCTGCTGCTTGTGCATCCGATGCCACCGAGTTTGCCTGCCGATACTTTGAGCACTTGAGATCACCCACCGTTCCTCTACGTGAACTCCTCCACATGAAGTCAAGTTTGGAGCCGGTCCTGATCACCGACGCGAAAGCTTTGTTCGATAGCTATCACCGCGAAAGCATCGTGTCTTCGGTGACTGATCGGCGTATCAGCTTGGAGATCAGGGTGGTGAAGGAACAGATGATGTCCCTTGGCGGAACCTTGCGGTGGGTATCTTCAGAACGTCAACTGGCAGATGGGCTGACGAAGGATTCTGCCAGACAACTTCTAGCAGACCGTCTTCGACATGCTCGGGTGAAGTTTCTCTATGACCCTGAGTATACGGCGGCGAAGAAGAAGCCACTTTCAGAACGACTTCAAAGTCAAGGTGAAGGTTCAAAGACGAGGAAGAAAGCCAAGGATGAGAAGAAAGCTTTGGCCCCTATCGTGGAAGAGGTTGAGGAGTACGACACCCTCAAGGATGACGACATGACTGCGAATGACATGACAGTCGGGCTTGGCGCCTACATGGCCTTCACCGACGTCCCGCTGAAGTATGTCAACGTGATCGGGCTTTCTTCGGCATCTGGTTGCTATGAGATCTCGGATGTCAAGGCGAACTACCGTGGTGGTGACCTACGGAGATGGGTCGCGTTGGCTATGATGATTGCACTTGGCTCCACTGTGGAGTCTGGAAACTGCGGAGTCCTACTGGCTCCGAAAGATGAATCCATCGTCTACTCTGGTCGAATCTTGGCTATGTGTGCCACTTTGGCACTGGTGGTTGCAGCATTCCTCTTCGGCTACTTGGAAGGCCGACGAAGTTGTGAGCCTACTTTGAGAGATGCGTTGGAGAGGACGCACTCTGCCGAAAGAATGATGGGTGTGTGGGCCATTGTGGTCCCGACTATAGAAGAACAGTCGTCACATGCCGTGGCATCCTACGACCGACAATGCTCACTCATCAGGGCTCAGGAAATGGAGATCCGAAGGGATCGTGATGCTCTCAATGAACTGGTGGCCCTTCGAGATCGTGCTGAGAGGTTGTTCCAACGGGCATATGAAGAAACTGAGTTTCATTGCAACGAAGAATGCCCAATGAGGTGTCCCATCTATCTTCGAGAAGGTGACAACCACTGGCATTTGTACCCGAGGTGCAACTCGCCTCTGAACCTCGAGCCTGCCACTGAACCCGAGATTCCTATGACTGAGAGAGCTGCCTGTCCACATTGCGCATCCGATTGGATGACGCCGTACATACCGGGTAGAGATGGTTTGTCTTTGGCCACTGCCATTGAAGACTACCTTAATGCCTCCGAGCGGACGCACGGTGTTTGGTAGTGGCCCTTTTTGCTTTTCACCCCTTTCACCGGTGTGGATTTCACTCCATGAATTCATGTTTGTACAAGATGCATTCCCACCATTTGACCTTGTGGTTCAAGGGTGGGATCTTTGGATCCAATCTCGCTACGCTTGCGACTTGAAAAGGTCGCTTCTGCTTTTGATGGCGTGGTGAACTTCGTGTGTCACTACGGTTGCAACTTGGTTTTTACTGCAGTTGCTTCACACATACCATATTATATTATGTTACATTGTACTATTACATTGTATTATATAGTATTATATATGATACTATATCATGTTATATGTATCGTTTTTTCTTGCACACCCGTTCCACGTCAATCCAACCCGTGACGTTTAGGCAAGGAATAAAGCTCATGGCTCCAAGACAAGTTTCATAGTTGCAAAGGTGGTCAGGTTGGCTGGTTGTGGGCGGTCCAGTTGATCCTGTTGTTTTTTTGGTTAAAGAAAACATGGGTCTTATGTTATGTAAAAATATGCTTTTGATAAATATGAAGTCAACTTGAACGTAGAAAGACTTTGACTTATATCCACTTGAACTTGGACTATGTTTTTTTTTCCGTTCGATCAACGATCTTTAACAACAAAAAAAGAACCTTAGTGCCACGGTGGGAAACTTCCGAGGTATGGACCAGAACCCTTTGTTGGTGATGAGCGAAAACAAATTGCAAGATGTGAAGAGAAAGTTGCCTGGATCGGATGCTTTAGGATGACTTTTTTGCTATAGGATGTATCGACAAGTATGATGTTTGCTGTAAAATTCCCAGTGGATTTGGTGGCTGCTTAGGGGGGGTGCTTGAAACTTGAAACATTTTTGTTGGAAGATCACATTATTCCGTTTTCGAGAATGTCGATTTCAACAGCTTGTCACTGTGATTTTAGGAGCTGAGGTAAACGTGTGGTACAAATATATGCATGTGTATATTCTTTTTATGCAAATGGTGAAGATCTGCAAAGATCACAGGTTGGGAAGATTTGTTCACAATGTCCATCTTCACTGACAGGTCTCGTGAAACCTCTAAAACCACAAAGGTGGAAGAGTCATCCTATCCAAATCCCCCAAAAGGAACCACATGTAACCTGCCTCACATGCCAACATTTGAAACCTGCCGCTGCGGAGGTTTCTGTTACCTTTTGCTGCAGAATACACAGGGGAAGGAAGCGAGAAGGAAATTCGGCCATGGCTGATAAGAGATTGCATACCTTTGGATGCGACTTGTTTCAAGGAGGAAAGTGAAGGTGGCTGGATGGAATGGATAGAGCAGAGGATAGAGGACAAACCTTGCAGGGTTGTGTGTTGTGATACATGATATTTATGGCGATCTTCCTGCACAAAAAAGAAAACTTCCTCAAGAATCCACATCCAGAATTGATTGCCAGATCCTCCGATACAAGGAACCAACACTGAACCACCATAGATACACCCCGCAAGTCTGCTTGTCTTATCTCAGGTCACTGAGAATCTGCGACAGGCGTGGCCTGCTGCCTGCTCACTGCTGGGGTTTCACTGTCGTTGTGAAAGACGCTTGTTGCATTGGACTCTGTCAGATACAGAAAGGAGATTCTTGGAGACTAAAATCGGAGCTTTAGGATAGTTAAAAAAGAATTGACTCCGGAAAAGCAGGTTCAAAGTAGTTAAATAGTTAAATCCATCCCGAATGATGATGATACCCCCACAATGGTGATCCTGTATTTCTTTTTTATGCAACTTGACTTCTCTGGTGTTCCACATGGTACCACTGTTTTCAATGAGGTATTTTCTTTCAAAACAATATCAACTTGAGATATAGCTGTTCAAATTTCGGGCACAGTAAATACCCTTTCACCCTTTCAACTCTTTGGGATTAGGGAGAACGCTGGAAGAAAACTTCAGGCCAAGAAACCTATTTCTGCTAGTGTGGACGAGATCAAAAAGGTGCCGTTGAAAAGATTTGGCTCAAAAAAAGGGAGATTTTATTTTGAGACCGAAAGTTTTGAGAGGATTGTTGAATTGAAATGGAACTCAAAAAGAACAACACAATGAATGATCATGATAAATCATGAATCATTGTAGAAGGCAAAAAGTGTCGGAAGACATTTTATCTTTACTTGTTTTGCCTGAACGGTTGTCCTGTAAAAGTCGCCTACTCGTGTTCTGGATCATGCTTAATGCAAGAACAAGGGATTGCTTGGTATTAAGAAAAACTCATGAAATCAAGAAACAAAGCTTGAGCCTGTCCCATGTTGTCTTTTTCCTTGACATTCCCGAAACTGAACATTTCCCACGGACACTGCATATGAATGTAAAGCTCCAAGCCACATTGTCTCAGGAGTGTACCAGACTCACCAAGGGACAGCAGCTTGACAAGTGAAAATCAACAGCTCGGAACGTATTGGGCCACGTTTAACCGGCTTCTTGTGGATGCTTCAAACGTGATGTCATTTGCAAATGAGCATTTTTTTAAATAATTTTTCTAGGCTGTTTTAAGGAAGGGATGACATGCATCATAACCTTCAAGCCATCCATTCTATTCTTTGGAGGCTTTGGATACCTGTAACGATCTTTTTTGTAGAGGCGGCTCACGAAACTCATCATCACTGATCACTATATTCACTAGTATTCACTAAGTATTTTTGTGTTTCGAGTCTCCCTTCCCGAGGCTTCCAATTTGGTGGCTTCCCTGTCTGAGGCTTCCCTTGGAATTGTTGACTCGAAGGCCAAAACCACAAGTCCTCCGAGCGATACGGGCGCGCGTTCTTTGCACGGAGCAGGCGCTTATCTTAACAGAGATGCCAGTCATCGTCGATATCATCTTAAAGAAATACATAAGAATTAAGAAATACATTCTGGTTCTATGACATCACTATTAGCTGTATTATGTATGTATTACAAATATAGATATATACATACAATATACATACACAAAATATATGCATACGGACTGAATAATATATATATATATATCTACACTCAAAGGTTTGAAGCAAGATCTTCCGTTTTGGAACGTTTTGGTGCTAGATTGTTTTATGGGAGTGCCTAGACCCTCTACATAAATTTGCTTCAGACGCCTGAGCAGTTTTGAAGCACTGGTATGATGTGTCCATGACCAGACAGAGTCATAGCATTTCAGCTGTTGGGGGGTAGCGACAGTGCGGCTGCAATGAAATTTATCTTCACAACCAGGTGCGCTTAGTTGGTTTATTGTCCCACTTTCTCTACTGGAACCTCCTTGGCCATTTGCAGGAGATGGTGAGGGGAATGTACATGCATTGTTACATGACCTCACATGAGTTCAAAACGATCACAAAAATGGGATGTTGATACCGTTGATTTCAGAGCATGGCTGAAACTCTTGTAAATTCTCAACCTGAACTTTTCTGGAAGGAGTCGAAGTTGCGCCTTCCGAGCACGAAAATGGAAGCCTTAGTGACACAACTGCATGTGGAGATGCAGAAAAAAAGGAAGTTTACGGGGGAGATATGGGAAGAGGTCCTGAGGCCATGGATTTGTATTTCATTTGCTGAAAATAGAGGAAAACATGGAAAAATCCATCAATCTACTGTTTTGACTTGGCGTTTCGTTTGCCAAGGCAATCAGCATCCAAGAGGTTTGGGCTGCGCTGATTTTGCCTTTCCAGGCTGGTGGAAGACGAGTTTTCACTGGAAAGATGTGTTGAGATTCTGGTTCGTATATGTTTGTATCATTCTAACCTACCTTTGAAAAAATTATGCACATCTACCTTCAGCTTCTGCTCTTAGCCGTTACTCCTGGTTGTTCTTCCAGGAGTCTCCTGTCGGAGTGGGTTTCGCAGTCCCTGCGCTTCTTTTAGCTACAAAGATGTGACCTGGCATTGGATGCAGGTGAAGGGAAAGATGAAGTATGATACAACGCTTGGGGATGGCAATTTGCACACGCAATTTTCTTGGCAAACCTTAGTGCATCCCTGAAGTAGGATTGCAGAGTTCCTTTTAAATGTGCGTACGTTGCTGTGTATGTAACTATCAACAGTTAGTCGTCTCAGGAACCAAAATGATAGAAAAGTTCAACTTTCGTCATGCACGTCCGATCTCTTCCCCACGTGTCTGCTTGAAAGCGTCTCTAAATATGGGAGGTGGCTCAAAATGGAGCATCAATTTCATGTTTCTTTTCCTATTTGAAAGAATCGGGAGGCATTTTTGGTTTGGAGGGTCCCGAAGTACATCTCAAAAAAGCATTCCATCAGGATTTCCAAGTCCTTGCTGCCCTGCTTCGTTGAGGCTGATCGAAGAAATCTTCAAGAAGCAATACCCAGAAGCTTGGCTGATGGTCCT
>OMLO01004177.1_pt1 | contig 12025 bp, 6 predicted proteins | sample 1674811 | NCBI WGS metagenome assembly OMLO01 (sample SAMN06265003, study PRJEB25207) | coral metagenome | isolation source: Coral host | place: Mexico:La Bocana,Puerto Morelos, Mexico | collected 2008-11-13
AACAATAAACCGATAGGGTCGATTTCTAACCAATGATGCAGTGCATGGCTTGACAACTCAAAGCAATTAATGTGCCGCTCGTTATGTAACTTTTCTCCATCAAAACTAGAGATATAGAGATATTAGCTATAACACTTGAGGTTATTATGACCATAATATGTTTTGATTGAGCGGAAGAAAAAGTAAACATACCTCAAAATATAACCTCCTGAAATATTTCAGAGTCGATCGGTTGTTGATCTACTTAAAGCGATACATTGTCAATATCAATTTTTACAATCCGTTGACTGTAAAAGTGTATTAGCCTTGACTTACATAACCACATACTATCGATCGACCCATTACGTATCCATATACACATACAAGTATTGGCATTGTATTTAAAGCTAAAAGGTAGCTTCAGTTAATACCTGTTACTTTCAGTTGAGAAAATAATATTCCATAGGCAAGCAACTTGCACAAATAGTCTTTACAAGCCTGAATCGCCATGGCCGCTCACGTTCACCAAGAAAACAGCAACACGGAAGTGAATGTGTCTCTATGGCAGAGGAGGAGATGAAAGGAGATAAGAGGCCCCGAAAGGTCAATCGCAGGTATTTTGTATCAGAGGAATCCAGCAGGAAGTAAAGGCTTGTGTGACCTACTACTGAATAATAATGCAGCCCGTGACAACGACACATGCTGCTTTCCGCAAGACTAACCATGGACTTACTAGAAACAAAATGATAAATGGTGAATAAGTCCAGACGCCTACCACCAGGTTGGTTACAATCTAAAATAACTTTAGGATTTGAACTCCATAGAGTTTTAATGGGAAGTTTTCTTTTCTTGTCCTGCGATACATGCAATGCAACACACGTTTGTTATTGGACCATTGAAGGAAAACTTCCGTGGTGTCCGATTCGCTACTAAGAAGGAAGTGGAGATTTTTTCACATTCTTTTCACAGGATAAGATTTGTTTTTACCACCCTCGATTTCCGTTCTTTTGGTGTTGGCGTTCTCTACTGCAACCGGATGGCTTGAATGAATGAAGCAAATATAGTAAAATAAAGATACGTCTATTGCCTTCCGATAATTCGCTTGGTCAGAAGAACCAGGTCTGTTTTCAACCATGATTTCAAACAAACGACGAAGCGCCGCTGCCTATTGCTGCACGCTCTGCACTCATAGTTGGCCGGGCGCTCGGCATGGATTTTCCGCATTCTGGCCACGCGCAAATCGTCGATATGTTTGCTCTCGCTTCGTCCATTTTGCGGGCGGCCAGAATACGCAATGCGGAAAAAGCTCTTCGTACGGAAACGCGTGCTACGGAGGTTAACCTGGGATTGTTTTTTGAAAGAAAAAAGAAAAGAAAAGGGAAAGGGAAAACAGCACCTGTTAGAATACGGTATGATACCGTCCCACCTCGTTTCTCGTGCCAAGGCTCCACAGCCTATACTAAAAGAGCGAAAAAGACTAAGGGAAAGCAGCAGTCACCCTTCTGCATAGAGACGGAGATGAAACATATACACCTTTCACTTCAGTGTTGTTGTTTTCAAACGCTTGTTGGCATGAGTTAGGAGACATCGTTTAACACCAGTGGATATGGCTATGCATGGTGTAAATTGTGTTTAAATTACTTGAGTGAGGAACATTATTTATTCAACTAACGATAACAGGTATTGTAAGTTGCCTGGCTTTTTAAAGCTCCTTCTTTTGTATTTGTGGCTCAGTTGTGCTCATTTCTAACATCTTGGGACTTTGAAAAGCTTGTCTGTTCCTTGAAATATATGTATTTCAGATGTTACCATTACATGTACCCTTCCTTCTCCACAACACGGTCCGCTGCAAACACGCGGAAGCACAATTCGAACAACGATCAAGGAAGTAATAAACGGTACAAACTCTTAGGACATTTGACATGGAACTTCACTTTATCTGGTGAAATACTTGATCCCGTTATATTTCAATCATCAAATTAAATGTGGTTTAGCGTGGCCTGTACTCTTATCGACGAGTACGCGTCATTACAATGGTCAAAAGGTTGAACACCGTTATGACGCGTACTTGTTGTCGATGAGAGTACACACTACTTTAAACCACATTTAAATTTGTTTTTTACCACAATATCAACGTCAAATGAAACGTTTGTTTTTCTTGCAGCGGGAGCTTAAAAAGGCACAACTTTTCATTACTGCCCCAAAAGTTTTGACCAACGCTTATTTTCCATTCATTTTCCATATACGGTCAAACAAGAGTGTATTCGCTAGTGGCCTAGATTCACTGAACCAATTAATCAGAAAGACAGAAATGCATTAAAAAAGGTTTTGAGTCTAGTAATGTTTAATATACTCCCCAACGTAAATACAGTGTGCGACATAGACAACACTATTTGTTTGCTGAGTGAAAAATGTACTTTTGTGTTGCGCCATTTCGCAAAAGTATTCGTGAATATAGTCTCAACAGACCAATCACAGAAAAGGGAGGATATAATACAATTAACCTATCAGGATAAGATATAGGGATAGCAACAAGTGTAAAACGGTTGCAAGCTTAGTACACGATCAGTCTTGAATTTGATGCAAATGTGTTGAGAGAGAAATAGTTTTGCTATGCATCAGCTAAAAGTGCAATGTCACTGGAGGATAGTCCCTATGTGCATCATGTACCGCAAGTTCAAGGATGTCAAAAAGGTAGTCGAAACTCTCACATCATAGTTAGATGTGGGGAATAGCTGTGAATCCTGGGCAACTTTAAAGGCGCGAAAAGACATCCAACATTTTGCTGAAAGGTCCACGACTGTGCACAATCTTCTGTTTTGCCCTCATACACCAGGACTTACGTACACGTAACTGCTTGGTTCTTTAGACAGAAGTAACTAGTTTCAAAGTTTGTGTGCAATAAGGGCCAAATGCTGCAGACAAAACTCACAACAAAAAGAACGCTATTCTCATTACAGTACTAAGCGAAGCGAGTTCAATCATTCACAACGGTTGCTGTGATTTTTTTTTTTTTCATTATCTCCGCATGTCTTGGAACCACCCAAACAAGATGCGCTACAAACAATAGCTACTTACAGTTTATTCTTTTTGCTAAAAAAAATATGTGGCACATTTACCATGTAAACTTACTTATCTAGAGTGAATTCAGCGTTGTGAAGCCAATAGATTAAGAGCCTGCAAATTCAGTGAACTTCTCTCACCATTTTCGCTTTCGTGTTTGCCAAATTATTTTAAAGTTTCAAGCTACATGCAGTTATTGGGGAACCGTAACAATCTTTTGTGTACACTCCTGGTTTGTACTAAATTTCAAAAGTGTATGAAAACGATACCATTAAAATGACTAATTTAACTACAATTGAAACACGTCATTACGTATTGGATTACCTTTGTTTGCAACATTTGCCTCATTAGCATATGCGCCACAGTTTCTGATGAAGCAACAAAAACTTCCGTTCTGAAAATCACGATTAACTGTCCCAAGGAATCAGTTAAGCTTGCTGTATTCAATACTTTTTGTGCGACCCGGGTTTCAGTGAAAACTCAAAATTTTATAAAGAATATAAGAGATCTTAAAAACACTCAAAATTGTGCAATTTCTTCTCGAATATTATACCGTTCTTTAAAGTGTTTGTATTCAATTCGTGTCTAATGTAAGGCCTTTCTGCGCAAAGTTGTATGTTAATGAGAAAAATGTAAACAATGACGTCAACAATGATTCTGCTATACAATCACATTAATCAAGCTTGGTTTAATCCACATACAACATTCCCATACTCGAAATTGCATGGGTATCTTTAAATATTTACTAGTAAAAAATAGTCACATACTCATTTATACTGCTAATCAACAGTAACGACCTATTCAAAACTTAGATGATAAAAAAATATAAATCTAACGATGTTTTTTAAAGCGTTTAGTAGCTTTTTATCCTAAAAAAATATTTTTGTAAATACCATAGTTTGTAGAGGGGAAAAGTTATGAAACACGGCAAACTTTAAAGAACGATCTCTTTGTTTGCGTTTTTGCTTGGTCAGCCTGTCGAGATACGTTGATATTTGGGAAGAAAAAGGGTAGCAAGTAAAACAACTAACTTAGTAGACCAATGTAAGAGTTCATTCATTTTCAAGCAAAAAACTACACTACGAAAACTGACAGCGAAATCAATGAATATTTGCTGCTTGATCAGTTATGAAACTTCTGCTAGTTTACTCGACCAAGTCCTCGGCGTTTGCATACAACTGGCTCTTGTCAAACATCTTCATGTTGATCAGGCGCTAAAGATTAAGATTTAGTAAAACATTTGTTAAGCAACAGTGTGATAGGGTTAACGTACAGCTACACCACACAAATAGAGGCAACCGGGTATGGTACGGCTGAAGCTGAATGAGAATGTCCAATAATCATGAGCATGCACTAAGAATTATATAGAAGTCAGAAGGGCTTCTTACCACTAGCTGCAAGACCACGTTGTATATCTGTTTACCGAAACCGGGAAAATTTGACACGCTTTTGAACCTAAGCACCATGTCACCAGTGACCTTAAATACTTAGTTTGCAATTGGCTACTACTTGTTGTTAAGAAAGTGCTTTATCCATTTAGGAAGGATATAATAATATTTTATTTGAACCAGAAGGCGTTGTTCTGAGGTTTTTAATTCATAGTGATTGCATGTATTAGCAAGGCCTTAGATGCTTTATTTAGTTTATTTTTTTCATTTGGTTCCACAGACGTTCTCGATGAAAAAGTAAAAGAGAATGTGCGTTTGTCTTACCCTGTGTTGGTTTTCCATATCTTTAAGCTGGTTTTTCAAATCGGTGAATGTTGGTCTTTTATCCGGATCATTTTCCCAGCATTTCATCATTATCTGATACCTGTGATAAACAAGAACTACTGGTGGGCTCTTTCAATAAATTTCGATGTCACATGTACTTCCAAATACCAATCAATTTTGCTTAAATTGCTTCTGGAAAGAATTTCCCTTTCCCCCTTTTTAGCAACTAAAGTTATGAAGTGCTAATGTAGCAATCGCAACAACGTTGGGAGGTGCGAATCGTCAGACTCAAAGAAGGTCCTTTGAGGTTCACCCCTCCCAAACAAAAAATAAATAAATAAATAATAAATAAATATAGGGCCTAGAACGTAATCCGAAAAAAGTTTGATTTTTTGGTGTAAATATTTAAAAAACAAACATCAAAAGTATCTCAAACATGTTTGTATCCATCTTTGTTTATTTATTTTATATCAGTGTCTCAATCTTTTGGCAGACACAGTCATTATTAAATCTCTAAGAAAATCTGCTTGCTTGTGTAATTTATGTCTGTCCGGTCTAGCCCGCAGCACTATCATACATGTCGCTGAGACTGTAGAAGACAGTCAGTTCCAATACTGAATCGACGATGACGATAGCAAATAACTGTGATTACCAACAGGTGCGAGGTTAGGTTCCACTACGCAATCTACGATTTTATATTTTCATAATTGGCCATAGCTCAAGATATCAAAACTGCGATACATGTGCATTACAGCCCTCTAAAGAGTGCTGTTACTGCTGGCTTGGTTTTCTAGAAGCAAAACTTACAATTTGTCATCCACGTGTTGTGGTTTAGGCATTCGATATCCTTGCTGCAGCAGGCCTGCAATTTTTCTGCCATCCATTCGTGGATACGGTGATCCACCTATCGGTAAAACCACAAGAACATTGGGCTTTGTTTGTTCAAATTATAGTTGCCGCCTCCAACGCATACAGAGTAATGAAATGTATTAGTGAAATAGGCACGCAATACGCAATGGCTATTTCGATTGAAAGTAATTTGTTAAAGCTCTTTAAAAAAGAAAAAAAAAAGTATGGTATCCTGTATTTCCATGGATTTGTAGGACACATTTGTACCTAAAAGGTGCTAACGACTCGTGTTTTCGCTGTATTTTTTGTTTGTGTGTTTGTTGTTTTCTAAGCTTTTCGTGTTATTGTACTTCATTTTCTGGAAAATTTCTGTTTCAGCTTTTTCGAACTGTGCAAACTGATCGAGGTAAGTAGACTTAAAATGTTACCTATCGTAAAAATCTCGTAAAGGACAACTCCATAACTCCATCTGTGAAGAAATACAATAAATAATGACTAAACATTACCACAATGCCATTCACAACTGATAGATAACAAATTTGTTTGTGCATTTTCATGGTCACATAACACAATCAAGTGTTTTTGTAGTAGATTATTATACCATTCATTTCTCAAACAACAAGCTTCATGGATAAAACATAAATCTTGCAATTCTTGTTCACTTCAATCGTCTGTCGCTTATCGGGATTGGCAACTTAGGATAGGCCTACAGAAAGTTCCGTTGTTTTCGTTTAATCCACGTATGCTACAGATTGCTGATTCGTGGATTCTGCATATGCAGGACCACTTCAACAATAAATTGCATAGAAAGCAATGAGATGAACAGAGGTGACAGATATTATATTCATATTCTATCTAACCGCGCGAGGTATAAAATCTTCACGTCAATCTTGAGATCTTTGCTTTTTTTCAGCGGTAAGCGACGCTTCTTCAGTTTGTTCTAAGCACCAATAGAAAGTCTCGTGATTATTTCTTGCTGTTTACTGTTGATAGCTTTCTGTGGTTCTTACGGAACGATTGGCCTGTAGTTAGTAGATCTACTTACATATCACTTCTAGTGGTATAGGTTCCATACAACAGCGCTTCATAAGCAGTCCATTTAACTGGAAGACGGCCCTAAAGATTAAAGAATTTTCTAAACAATTCCATTTCAAAAATATAAATTAGGAAAACGTTGCCTACTGAACCCCGGCATACACAAACAAATTGCCTGGTACGTTTTTGTACTGTAACAGCAGCATAAGTCACTCGAGTAATGGCTACCAGTTATAACAAGAGAAGGTTAAGGTAAGAGAGGTATGAACCTCGCCTTTTCTTGGTTATAACCAAATTGGTCCACTTGGAAAGACTGGGCTCCACCCTAGACTTGGAGCAATCACCAGGCATTTTGTGCATTTTTAGTTTCCGTTTATTTTTGCATTGTAATAGAAACGAGAAGGAAACAGAAAGACTTCTTTTAGAGCTTCGGACGCGGAACGGTGGTCTTCATCACATCAGATTAGGTAAGTGCTGGCACCATTTAGTAACGAATGTCACGGTAACCTCGTTGTTGTGGCAAGATACAGTCATTATAAACATGAAGGCAACCTTTACAAGAAACTCGATCTCAGCTGAGCTAGCGCACTATTCGCGAGGAATTCAGTACATGGGAATTTATAGTATTGGTGTGTTGCTTAGGCTTTTAAAATGAGAAATAAAAAAAAACTGTTAACAAAGTTATGCATAGCAAATATGAAATTATAGAGCCGAAGCCACCAGATCGAGTAGCAGCAATACTACTTCAATACTACTGTCATAAGGTCTCACATGAATGGCTTGATACCCTTTGGGAGGACAGTAGGACAAACCAGAGAAACAATTCGCTTCTTAAGGTTGGTACCTTTGTCTTTTTTTCATATATGTTGTCCTGCTGAACATCTCTAGCCATTCCAAAGTCTGTCACTTTACACGTTTCTCTTTCCCCAACCAACACATTTCGAGCTGCCAGGTCTCGGTGGATAATCTGTTACAAACGAAATACTATTTAATAAGTCTGAAACTTAGACAGACAAACTATAAGAACTACTCGATAGATGCAGGCAAATCTGGTAGTTTATTGAAAATTAACTGAACTTTATCTTTCCTTGTAGTAAACGTCGTTTCGTTAATTTGATGATTTCTGTTGAGAAAAAAAAATTGTCGATCGCCAGATTATGGAATAACATTTGGTGCTAAGAGATTTTAAACATATTTAACATACGGATTTGGAAGACAAGTAACTCATGCCATCAGCGATTTGCCAAGCAAACTTCATCAACTGCTGTGACGTCAGACTTGTTTGTGGTTTGATATCCGGGTCTTTGTAATAAGTGTCATTCAGTCCACGGCTCTTTCTTAAGTATCCCAACAGGTCTCCATAAGGTACATACTCGATTATCACCATTAGGGGCTCTAGAAAAGTATGAACATTATTTAAAATGCTGGGAAAAACTAGATTCTTTGTGAATGGAACTTAGCAGCAAACTATGTTGAATTATACTCAACGAGCAAATCACGTTTTCCATGTGAGAATTTGTTTAATCTTTAATCAAATGAATGTTCTTGTGTGACCAGAAGTATCATCGTTCTCATGTGTTTAATTCTCAATTTTTATACAGTTTACCAGTTTCTGTGACACATCCCAGTAGTTTGATGACGTGAGGATGTGGTTTGAGTTGCTTCATAGTTTCAAGTTCGCTCAGCAAATCTCTTCTGTCTGATTCGGGTGAATTATCTGGAAAAGAATAATAATTGAATCAGGAAAAAATGTCGTGCCAGTTAAATAAACTTAACTCATGCTTAACCCGTAACGTTATCTCCGGTTGCCAAATATTTGTAATCTACAACATGAACGTCAGCGTTTTGTTAAATAGCCTTCTAAATTACTGACACCACAGCCACAATAACAATAAAGCAGACCTGGCAAAACAAAAAAAAAACAAACAAACAAACAAAGATGGTCAAAGTAAACGGATTTTCAAACGGTCTTTTGGAAAAAAAATGATTCCTCTGCAACGAAAATTTAATTCAAATGGTGTATTAATACCGAACACCCACTGCAACAATCCACAAACCGACTTCTCTGCAAGTTGAAAGAGTTGCTCAAAAAAACTATTCGTGAGCAAAAAAAAAATGGTTAACGATCCCTAACAGTCCCAACAAGAAAAATACTTACTTTTAAGCATTTTGACGGCAACTGTCGTCTTTCCAGGCCTTCCTCGAAGTCCTGTTGCCGTTCCCTTGGCAACCTGACCAAAAGCACCTTTACCAATTATCTTTTCTATAGTCACATGCTGCTTTTCAATCTCCCAAGAGCGTGTTGATGGATGAAGAGGCGCGTAATCAGCATTTTGAGCAGCACACTGTGTTTCGTTTTTGACAGTAGTACTTTCTGTTAGGTTCATGTATTCTGAGCGAAGCTGGGTGGACCCACTGGGAATATGACTACTTGGTTGAAGCTCGTCTAATGCGATTTCATTCTGTGAAAATATGTAAGAGATATATAAGACTTTTCAAAAATTATTTATTATGGGTGACATTTCATTATATTTTAAATAATTGTTGTAAGGTATTAAATCAAAAGAATGCTCGACAAAGGAGTTTAGTAAGACAGGAAAACAACAAAGCAGATATAATATACAGGAAATAGACTTAGGGTTAGACCAAGAAGGATAATGAGTAAGGAGCATTAAGACGGCAGATTGCGAATATCTGGCATTTTGCCCGTTCCTGGATTATTTCCTGTAAAGCATCCATTTTCTCCACCACCAGGCCCCACCCTGCTTACCTCTCAGGACACGCTTTAAAGGATTTGTATTATCTTAATCGCTCCCTAAGACACAGGAAAGCTGGATGAGTATCGGTACATTGACCCCCACGACATACACGTTTCCTTAAGTTTTGTATAGCGAGCTGGTTCAACAAACTGTAAAATAATGTATAGAACCTTTCCTTATAATTAGCCCTCTTTCCTCCCTTAAAATAAATACGCCCCTACTCTTTAAAAACTGGCAACGGCCGTCCAATAGTGTGCAATTTTAACCTTATACGACAAACGAAAGTGAACCCGTCTTTGGGCAATCCAAAATAACACGGTGTAACTGCTTTATTGCTTTAAATAATAATAAAAAAATATATTCAACAATTATTCACCGAAGTGGAGGTGAATAGTGATGGATATTTACCGAGCCGCGAAGCGACAAGATAAATATCCACTACTTTCACCGACACCGAGGTGAATAATTGTTTTAGTATATACCACACAAGCTGAATAACTACCGGACCAAAGCTTTACTTGTTTAAGAGTAACTTTATTTGAAGCGGGAAGCCATTTTGTTTTTCTTCGGCTGCTCGGAGGTGAATAGTACTTGGCTAATCACCTCCGAGCTAGCTAATCAGCTTGATCAACATCAAGGACTTACGTTATAAACACCTCTCTCTTCTTCAGTATAGCGCCTGAAATAAGCAAAAAACAGACATTCGAAGAATGATATTTCAAGATTTGAAAATTTCATTTGTTTGAGGTTTGTCGACGTGATCTTTAGCATTTTAAAAGCACCCATTAAGGTTTAGTAGAACCATCTGTAGTTCAGTCTACCACTTTACTGTTGCTGATTTAAATTTTGTTAAACCTGGTTTAATTAAACATGTTTAATTGGTGTGAAAGGAGTGTTAGCTTCAATTCAAATACTTAAAACAGTATTTGACCACATTTCTAAATACTCCGTCAAAATTTTTCAAAAATACTCCGTTGCACGTTGTGTTTTTTTTACTCTCTAGTCTCTTCTCGGTGTTTGGAAATGTGGTCAGACATGGTCATTCGTGTTTGATATATTACATCATAAGGAATCAATGAAACAACTACTGTAAAGGATGAAAGGTTAAAGGTGACATGCAGCAAAATCTTAAAAAAAAAAAAACTTGAACGATGCTTTATACTTCTTGGGCTGCGGAGAGCTATTTTTCATTAGTGAAAAGCAACCTACCTCTGTTTTCCAGCAGTGCCTAATAAACAAAAAATAAGATAATCAAGCTTAATAATGTAGCAATGAGACAACGGCCGAGAAGGAAAATACGCTCTAAAATATCTATACTGTTTTACCTTTCTTGTGTAGCCAAACGATGTAAAAAATCAGAGCAATGATTATAGACACAAGAACTCCAACTACAGCTGCCAAGATAATGTCATTGCACGAGCACTTGCATTCTTCAGCAGCTATGAAAAAAAAAAAGAAAACCTCTCTGTTTACTGGCTTCCTCAATGTCGATCAATGTTATTCGCAACAGGCATACAAATAAGTCGTTTCATCTATGCACTTAGAGCTTGAGAATTTCTCGAATGTAGAATACCTTCATGCGTCATATTGTTTATTTGCTGCCCGAGTAGCATCATTTGTGCCCGAGCTTAGCAAGGGTGAAAATGATGCTACAAGGGTCGCAAATAAACAATAAATAGACAATATGACCAAAAAAATGTTATGTTAATCTCCTTATCATCAATACATTATGTCAAGTTTATAGAACGTCAAAACTTATATCCAATGAACTTTGAAAGTTGAGTCGCCGTGAAAAAATCGCGCGCTTTCGAATGGTTTTCTCATTGACAAATGATTGGTCAAGAACGATCGTACGACCGTATATTGACCAATTAGCAACAGGACTGATGCGACATGATTTGGGGCCCGCCAAAATTCATTTTCGCCCGCTAAGCGCTCGTTTTCATGAGGACAATCTGTAATTTCGCTTAGTATATTGATCATAATAAGGCTTGAAAACAGAATACTTGCAACATTCCTGCTTTTAACATATTTGGAAAATGGAAAGCTATTTTGTTTTTCTCGGAGATGAATCGCAAGGATATCGAGAATGAATAACCAATCACAGTGCACTATTTCGCGGTTGTTTATACATTTAAGTTGAGTTTAGCTGTCATTAAAATAAAGAAAAACTGGTTTACCTTGATTGCCTGAAGTGTCCGTAGGTGGAGGAGAAATTTGTACAATAGAATTGGGGTCGACTTTGAATCCATCAAAATTGTCTTCTTTTGCGGCTGTTTTCAGAACATTCAACACCTCACTAACGACTGCACTTTGATTGAATTTCATCTCGAAATCTACGATAACACTGCCACATCTAAAAAACGAAAATGATTTATCTGTATTGTGAAAAACCTATTGACAAACAGGAACGACAACTTCCTGAACTACTACCAGGGCTAAGCCATGAAAAGAAGTTATTATAATGATTGAATGATATTAGAGAATTAAAGTGCTACTGCGACGAAAATATACTTTTTCTAATCTCTCCAGATATCAAAACTACATCACCCAAAATTCCAAAGAGAAGTCCGATAAATATCCCTGTAACTTCGCGCTCAAACCGTCCGCCATTACTCGAATTAGAAA
>OMLO01004178.1_pt1 | contig 12024 bp, 8 predicted proteins | sample 1674811 | NCBI WGS metagenome assembly OMLO01 (sample SAMN06265003, study PRJEB25207) | coral metagenome | isolation source: Coral host | place: Mexico:La Bocana,Puerto Morelos, Mexico | collected 2008-11-13
GTTATTTCATACTGTATTTTCATTGCTAGTTCATTTCGACACACTGTTTTGTTTCCATTGCCCTGGTGCTTTCAGTAACCGTCTTAGAAAGGGGCCAGAAACGAAGCTGCTCAAAGCCACCCATGGTGTAGTACCTCGGTGTGCACTGTGCGTGTCCATTCCTGTCACGGTCCCATCCTTGGGTTGGTCTGGAGAGTCCGGGTCTTCGGTATCTCTGAAAGTCTGTGGACGCGGACGTTTCACTCTCCCCAAACGTATACCTGCCAAAGTTGACCAATTTTTCTCCAATTTCTGCCAAGTTTTGCTCAGATGGATGCTATCAGAGATCAAAGCTCATGACGCAAGAGTATATAGTATACATACACTACAACTCATGTGCATGGTTGTTCCTGAATACGGTACATGTTCAGCATCTGCAATTGTATGAACTCGTTACGTTGGTTGAGATTTGTGAACGGCCCCCATAATATCATAGCTCATGATTCAAAACCATTTGAAATTTCATTGTTCTGCGATGTTCTGGGAAATTGCCCTCCTCGCATAGCCTTCACTGATAAACTGACCTACAGATCGCTGACGCGCAGGACCACGCTTGGCCTCCCTCAGGAGACTCCGACGCAAAAGTTTCGAATACTTCTGAGGATTCGGCACTGGATGCAATCTGTAGCCATACTTCAAGCAGTACCTCTGTAAACATGCGAACGAGTCGTGATGATTCATAAATTCATTAAGAATCACCATAATCGTGATGATATCATCATCATTTTTGCAAGGTGTGTGTGTGTGTGTTTTGCTTAACATTGATTTTTGGTGATGCCTCAACTTTAGGTCACCAAAGGAAGGATTTGTTCATCTTTTGCATTGGAACTATCAATTTTTGGACCATGAATATGGAGCTATACTCATGTAGGGTTCAGCTTTCGCGTTATAAACAAATAAATACAAATACAAATACAAATGCTAAACAACACTCGGGTTAGCCTAACTGGCACTCAGGTTAGCCTGAATAGCACTCTGGTTAGCTTAAATAGCACTCTGGTTAGCCTAATTAGCACTCTGGTTAGCCTAACTGGCACTCTGGTTAGCCTAACTAGCACTCTAGTTAGCCTAATTAGCACTCAGGTTAGCTTAAATAGCACTCTGGTTAGCCTAATTAGCGCTCTGGTTAGCCTAAATAGCGCTCTGGTTAGCTTAAATAGCACTCTGGTTAGCCTAATTAGCGCTCTGGTTAGCCTAACTAGCACTCTGGTTAGCCTAACTAGCACTCGGGTTAGCCTAAATAGCATTTTGGTTGGCCTACATCAGATTAAGTTTGCTTCCGGTTAGCCTTTATACTGAGGTTAGGATTTATAGCCAAAAGTTTGAGATGTTTGGCTGCTGGTCGTCAGTGGCCTAGTGGATATGATTCTCGCTAGGTAAGCCGATGACCCGGGTTCGAATTCTCGTTCTGCCAACTTTTTTTAACATAAAAAAGAGAGTTAAGTGCGATTTTACATCATGTATGAAAGAATAAGAAGTCCACATGGTCTGAAGCAATGCCATGCAGTGCTTTCCGGTCTTAAAGGGCCCCAGTCAGCCAGGCCTTTGTGTTTGTCAACATGCAAAGAGTTTGGCTATTAACTTTTATTCGGAGCATGCCGAAACGAAGGAAACCACTTAAACATATTTTCAAGAACACAACTTACAGTAAAGCAATAAGATTTCACTTCACCGTGCAATATCAATAATTTCAATGGTAATTCTCTTGCTTTCTTTTTTTACAGATTGCTTGCGCTGAATGCCCACCCGACATACCTGAGAATCTAAACCCAGCTCTCAGAGACGTTTTACTGAGGTGCCTTGAAAACAAACAAAATGAGAGGCCTTCTGCAATGGAACTTTTGAAACATCCACTGTTTACTAAAATGTAAATTCGGATAAACTATCTGTTTCTTGAAATTGTGCGCTCACTTTCAATGAATGCATATGACTTCTGAGTTAAGTCACGAGCGTCACTGGACACACTCGTTGAGAAACCCGACAAACTTCGGCGTCCTGTTGTCCAATCAGAAAACAGTACGAATCTTACGTCATCTTGTCGCCTGTTGCGTAGCACCTAGTGACCTCTATTTTTTAACTGCTCAAAGCATTTCTTTACATCCGTGTTTGGAGTCTAAATATATTACTTCGACGTCACTTATTCATCAGAGTTGTTATAATTAAGATAGATATTATTACCAGAAAATTTATGACTTGTACGCAGTCGTAATGTAAAGCTGTATAAACTCTTGTGAAACTTTGCACTATCTTAGTAAAACTATTATTTTACTGTTCGTTTACAAGAAAGGAACTAGTCCTAACATAATAAGATTTTTCTCAAAGAACTTTTTACTCGCTTCATCTGCTATTTCTAGTAAAAAACGTACGTTAGAAAATTTTTCATGTTTGTACGTGACGCATTTTAACAGCTTACGTACTTTTTTTCTCGTGTATATACACAAAAAACGTTATCATGGTTTGTACATGTTTTCGAGATGCGAAACAAAAGTAGCATAACAAAGTATATTTTAGAGAATGTAAAGTGGTTTTGTTATATCAATTCGAACTTCTTATGGGAGACTCTTAACGCAAAATACTTGTGTAGAGTTTTTGTTTTCAAGATAACTCTTTGATCTGGTAATGTTCTTGCCAGCCTTAACCTAGCAATGTCTTCAGTTAAAAATTAGCTTGGACGCCCACATACTATGTATTATATTGGTTTTATATAGTGTTATAGTCGTACTTTTTACAGAAAGTTTCGCAAAATGTCAAAAGACGTAAGACATGCTGAGCAGTGTCGAAAATGAATCGTGAAAGAGCAACGTCACGGTTCTACATACTGAAAAATTTAGCCGAAGGGCTTTCAGTTTGTAATCCGTAGTAATCTTTTCCATCCTTAACTATCCTTGTTCCTTTAAGGTTCATTCATGTTTCTTTGGTGTTTTTCTCTTTGAGTAAAGTATTTTTTTCAGTTTTCCTTGAACGTGGCCAAAACAACTCGAAATACCGTAACTGAGCTTCTTTAACTGTCTTACTGTTGAGTTGTTTTGTAATTCAACTGGCCAGTGGCCTGAGAATAATAAGATTTTGGAAAATCTTAACGCCACAGTTAGTACTTGTTCAATTAAATTGATTCAGTATAAACGTTTGTGGACATGTTTTCTCTTTACCTAAACCTGGTGGGGGTTTAAGTTAGGCCTCGTCCGGAGGCCTAACTGACTTGGCCTCTGGAAACGCCGCGCAGAGAAAAAATTCCGGCCACACTACGACGCTGAAGAAATTTAAGTGCAACAATCACCGGTCATTTTGAATTAGTGTTTGAGTACAACTCGATCAGGAAAATCACATGATTATCAAACCTTGTCGCTTTCGAAAAGCTTCGTTTTCAAAAAGTTTTCTCTCCAGTCTAAAACGCAAAGCCAGCGTTGTCAAATTTTCCGGTTTCAAGAGCGCTTTCGGAAAGCTCCGTTTTCGCGACGGATTAGTATTAGTATTCCTCCTTCTGTGGCCCATAATAATGCGGGCAATAACCCCATACCCCACGGAAAATCAAGCCCCTGAACCGGAGGCGCTAAGATTTCTATTACAAAAGTTGTACCTATCTCTTTCGTGAAAAATTAGTTTCGTGAAGATTAAGTTCATTAAAAAGAAAACAACGTAATTTCTAATGATTATAAATCCCAGGCTTTAAATTACATATGCAAGTAGGGGTTTTAAGAAAACCACGACGGCGACACGACGTCGCTTAACAAAAGGTTTAATGAACAGAAGAATGGCTGTGCCTGTGCGTTTAATCCTTGGTACATTTCTTTGGCATCCTCTGCAAAACAACAACGTGAAATGTCCAAATTCTGCGTTGACTGGAGGACCTGAACCACGACGAATGTTTTTTTACATTCATATTTGGAAGTTGTACTCAAACTAAATCACTGTAGAGTATCGAGAGATTCGTAGCTAAAATAAAGTTTTGCTTCAAACTTGACCCGGTTTTCATAAATTCAGACATATATATTATTAGTCTTATTGGGATTAGGAGAAGTTTGATGTTATCGGAATACAAAGAAGATTATCAGTATCAAATCCTTGCAAATTGTTATCAAGATATTTGCGTAAATTTACCTTTAAAGAAAAATTTATTCCAGAATAGGGTCAATCGCACGTGCCTTCAGTTAAATAATTTGTAATCTTCACCTCTGCAGGGTCACATGACGTGATGTACCTGCCGTTTTTGGCGTTCTTTCATCTTTTAAATGCCAGTTTGGGCTGGTGACTACATCAAACGGAAGACCAGTAACCTGCTGGCTGCTATGCTTGGGCAGTCTCTAATTAGGGACTTGCAGAATTAACACCGATGTTACTGTCTTCAAGTGACTCGTAGTTCGTACTGTAGGTTAAGCATTGGGCAGTGTCCCGGTCAATGTTGTGGTTAGTCAGTTGGTGATGTAAAGCGAACACAAACGAGCCACGAGAAATGGTGACGCTAACAATCACATCACTTTACATCACCAACTGACTAACCACAACATTGACTGGGACACTGCCCAATGCTTAACCTACAGTACGAACTATTTTCAACGACTGACTCTGGAAAGCTGGTATACTAACTTAGAACAAACGCCTCTTAACAGATATCAACCACTACCGGCGCCTTACAAACGACTTATCCACGACCTAAACAAAACCGACAAACGGACTTCTAACAGACCGAACTAATTTGACTAACAATACACGTACGTTCAACAGACTACAATAGGTTAAGCAAACCACGACGACGACGGCAACGAGAACGTCGACAAACAAAAGGTTTAATGAGCAAAACAATAGCTGTGCACGTGCGTTATAATTCTTTGTACATTTCTATGGCGTCCTCAGCATAACAACAACGTGAAATGACCAAGTTCTGCGTCGTCGACGGAACGTGGACGACGACGGCTAATTTTTCGTATTTCTATTTGGAATTGAACGCCCTCTTTGCATATTTGGCTTAAACACGTTTATAGAGCCATTGGCGTACCGAGCAGATCTAAACAAAAAAAAAATATAAATTCATTTTTTACTAGGTGTCGTCCTCGGCGGCGTCGTCGTCGTTGCTTAAGCTCCCTAATAGACGGATCGAAACCGACCTATGGCTGATGACAAACTTTACACGAGTCTTTCAGCCAATACCATCATGGCTAAACTGACCAATCATTTTCAACGAGCCAGACATATAACATCATCGTCTGACAAACATTCACTTGACTCTGAAGATGACTTCCACTCAGGTTGTCGAAACGTCAGTCACCAACAACAGTTCTTTTCAGAACTACCTTCACCTGGACGATCACACTATACGAACTACTGATACTCCTGGGTTCAAACCATTTACAATATTGTATTCATTGTTTCAAATAAAGTTGTTTGCTTGTTGCTCATCTTTCTGTTTAAAGTTTCGTATGATGATTTCTACAACTTTAAAGTTTTCAATTCAGCAATTTTCTGTGCGCGTTCACAGTGCCGTCTATCAGGTCGAGCAATATCAGTGAAATTTCACGAAAAATCAAAACCAATATTACGTCACGCTCTCCAGTAATAACACTCCAATTAACAAAGCACTATAGCATAGCAGCCAAATTGCCGGTCACCCGTTTGAAGTAGTAAAAATGGCAAGTTGCATCACATCTCCTTACCCCTCATAGGGAAGAATTTAAAATTATTACCTAACTGATGATATATTACAGATTACCTCATAAAAGTCCTTTAATAAACTGCACGGTAGGCTGTAAGGGAACCACTGTTTCAAAAAGATAATTCTTTGAAGAGCCTAAAGGTAAGAAGTGTTTCTTTTTCACACTTTGATTATCTACTGAACACTGCCGGGAAAGGAAATCACACGACCTCGAGTACAATTCGTGTTTTGCGGTAGTGAGAGACGACTTCGATTCCAAGATTTCTCCTTATAGACTTTGCATACAGATTTCATATATCCGTTAATTTTGTGATCTTTGAGTTCCTGTTGTATTACTGTTGTGTTTTCAATTCTTTTCAATGTGGGCCCCTCAGTGATGGGCGTTCTAGGCAACGTTAATTTTCCCCTGCTAAGGGTTTAAATTTAATAAATCTTCAATAGAAAAGAAGTTTTATCTTCGACTTGATTATATCTGCAAGTGTATCATCTTCAAGATGTTGGTATTATCTGACGACTTCAATCATTGATTTATGACTTCCATAATTTCATGTGATAAAAACTAAAGAACGACTATGAGCGCTACCTCAATAATTTTAATTGTTTAGCCCTAGTACGGTAACATTAGGGTAGGTTTCCTCGTAATATTGTTCCAGTTTAATATGTGTAATGGAGTGTCTTTGCGCATTGTAGCCTTTCTTGTATATTTGCCAATAGAGTTAAACAAATTGCGCTCATCCTGGAGACTGAACAGATCCTCATCAAAACGTACATTCATTTTCAGCAAGATGCTGCGCTGGATAGAATTGATGAGAACTCTGGTCCTGTTTATCGCCATGGCGACTATGATAAACCTGCAGCACGCGTGCGGAGAGCTGCACCTGACTTACCACGGCACCATCTGTATTGGAGCCTGCAAGTTAACCAGCAAAGAGCACTACTGCGAAAGTATCGACAGAGGGGAAAACGAGATGAAAAGTATGCTCTGCTCACCACAGAGCCAAACGGATGTCACCGGCACGAAATGCAAGAACGAGTGCGCCAAGAGAGGGCAAGACTACTACTGGTGTAAAACAAGTGCAATTGTAACTAAATGGACTGGCTGGGGCTATTGCGGACTTGTGAGGAGTAACACTAATTACGTTACGTCCTACTACGACGCACTATGCTACGACCATTGTGCTAAAAGGAAAAATGATTACTACTGGTGCCACACGAGGAAAGGCTGGGACTACTGTTCCCCAAGAACTAATGTGGACTACAAGAATAAACCCTGCAAGGAAGACAGCCAATGTGCCAAGCACAATCAAAAGTACAACTGGTGCTACCTGAAAGAGGGAAGTTGGGGCTACTGCGGATTCCTCGAGACAAAGCTTGTGTCTTACAGGACCTCTGAGTACAGAAAGATATGCATAGACGACTGCGAAAGGAAAGACTACTATTACTGTTACACAAGTGATGGTTGGGACTACTGCTCCCCTGTGCCCGACATCACCTACAAGGGCGTTCCCTGCCGCGATGGCCACCGCTGTGACCTGCATGGTCAAAATTACTACTGGTGCTACACCGACACTTCTAATAACTGGAACTACTGCGGTGTGATCGAGGGGAGCCAGTGCGAGTACCACGTCGAAGCATCGACGAAGCGGGCCGTCGGCGGGAGAGAGGAATTCCAGTGCTATGACAGGGGCAACCGAAGGATGACGGAGTTCGAGAGCAATGTAAATGCGAACATAGCGGATGGGCGCCAATTCCAGCGCGATATCACGAACATAATCAGCCAGTGGACCAATGATCGCCTGGTGAACAGAGCTAGAAGTGGACTGGTACAGACCGACAATTTCCGCATCGACATGCAGGGTATGGTCGAGCGGAACGGCCAGCGGTACCACAACCTCCAGATACAGCGGAACGTGCCACGAAATTCCGGGCAGAGCACCACTTTCTCCCAAGTGCTGGTCCCCCAAAATTTGGAAGGAGTCACGACTCGGTACGTTAGAAGAGCTTTCATAGAGAGTTTCCAACGTAGGGTTGGGATCACAATTATAGTCTCACAGATTGAACGCCAGCAGTTGGACATTACCACGTTAAATCCTCCCTCGTCGGGCAACCAATTATTGCATTTTAAGCAGCACGAACTGTTTGTAAATAAATCTACCCAGGTCCAAAACGACACGCATGCTTGACCTGTCTTTCTCACACATTTCAAGCCAACGTCTGCAGGGTATATTAAACACTGAGATCTAGAGCCAAAATGGCATTTTGCTCGGGCAGATGCGTTATTTCGATTACTGGAACCTGATGACCTTGATTTTGGACAATTATGCAGAGTCGATTTAGTTTTCTTTCTTTGTAAAACATCACTGGTTCTATCTGTAATAGGAGATGTGCAAATAGCCCATTTACAGCAGTTCAGTGCTGAGTGGTTCGACCTTTGAATGGCAGCGAGGCTGGATTTGACTTTGTTATGATACAAACCTTGCTACTTTTCCAATATAAATTATTCTGTTATCATGCTAATTAGTTTCCAGTCTCTACCATCACAAGATCAACCCCAACCTCGTTTCCATGCATTTCACAGGAGGCAGCGTGGCCGAGTGGTTAGGGCGCCGGACTTGAAATCCGGAAGTCGCAGGTTTAATTCCCGCTCTGACCACTTAGCGGGAGTTGTTTCTCGGTAGACCCTAGTTCAGCTCCTCGGTCATGCTTGTATATAAAGGGTGAAAGTTTCTAAAGAAACTGTGGTGCTGCGTCGATGAGGGTAACAAGGTAATTTAGTTATATCAACGAAGGTGAAAATGTAAATTGGCCACCGTAACGAGTTGCTTAAATATAGCCAACTGGTCTGCCTGCTGCCAGTTGGGATTTTTAAGCCTATTACGTTTAGTTGATATATTTGTTTCCTTCATTCAGAAAGTGGCATGCCTGTGAACTAGCTAGGTATAGCTACGCGCATTGACCACTATAAACGACAACATTTGACATTTTTGACATTTTTTGACAGAACTGTAAAGTGGTCTGTTAGGGAACATCTCCAAAGTAAAGCAAACTAACATAAGCAATATTATTTTGAGGAATCGTAGAAGTTAGTTTATTACTCGCTGCTAGTTCAGAACGGATTAATACCGGTTAACCCTCGATGTACACAACAGGGAAAGGATGGCAAAGCCGCACACTGTTGCACTATTTATGTAGCGGTATTGTTACGTACGAGGTGGCCTCAACTAAAAGCCTGATGGTTTCTAGAGGTCACCTCGCCTCACGTTAAAACATTTATAAATACTGTATATTAAGTAAAAAGGCAAATAAACAGAATGAAATGAATTGCAAAATGATGCCAAACAATTTTAGAAAGGATTTTTTTTTTGGTGCAAAGAAATCATGAACGTGCAGGTGTTTCGATATCTGTATTAATTAGCCTATAGATTTATTGATTTTATCTCCCCATTGCCTCCGTAGTTTTAATTTCGATTGAGAAGATATATCAAACACTCGAGACGGTGTTTGACTACATAGTGTAGGTAGTGGGTAGTGGAAGGGATTTGACAAAATAAAAACGAACGTCCAAGATCACTAGATACATGCAAAGTTATAGTTGCAGTGGCCACTAGCACCATTATTATTCATTTTGTTACTTAACGCGCTCACGCTCAATACATGATGGGACGTTCGCATTGCATCCGCAGTAAGAACACGCACAGGCAATAAGCACAAACATCTTTAAATGTTTGTTTCAAGTAGCCCTTGGTACGCGCGGCAAGCAAAACGTTGGGAATTTTTTTAGTTTCAAACACACGTACTTGCTCTCAAGATCAAGATCAATAGCCAGTTTCAAGCCGATAACTGTTGGGAGTAGTTGTATTGGAACACCAACGCGTTTGTAGTAATACTCCTCCAGAGGTTCACAGCCATTACTCCGGCATAAAATGCTTGATGTAAGCAAGAGAGAACTGTTTGGCCTGAGTAATATAAACAAGAAGGACATGATTAACAAAAGCTTAGTTCATAAAAAAATCCATCTATAATGGTCTCGCTTTGCTGAATTAACAACTTGGGGATTTTCAAGTGACATTCACGAAGGCGGCCGGCAGACATGGTTTTCAAAGAAACGAGCGCGGAAAAATTTTATGGCGTGGCTACAATTTATTTTTACCTCATAGACGTGTTACATCTTTCTGACCAGTTCCTACAAAGTATACGCAGTACCAAATGACGTCTGGTGACTTTCATTTGGGATTTCCGATCTGGCCGGGTAATTAGCAGTTGATGCAGTAATATAAGGGATGAAAACGTGGAAAATGTAAAAATCTATACTTACGAGAAACGACTCTAAGATATTGAAAGCAAGCTACCAATTGTAAGTGTGAGATTTCTGTGAGGTGATAAAAATCTCGATGCAAAGGCTTGCGAAAATGGTCAAAGCTATTCCCATGCAATACAGTGTGAGTGTATTTGTAAGGAAGGTTGGAAAGAGGGATGGAGAGAATGAAGGACGGAAGGAAGGGAAAAAGGGGGGAGGGAAGGACTTGAGAGAACGGGAGAGGGAGGGAAAAAGGAAGGAAGACCCTAACGCCAGGGGTCTGATGGGCTTGTAACCAGAACTTTGTTATCGACATCAGATAGATGGGTCCGTGTTGACGCTAATTAAAATCAAAGAAGAACTTGATGCCCAACGGCTGGCAGGGCCATTTCAGTCTCCTCCACCATCCCCATTCTGGGTTTCCTCCTTGGGGGTTGTACAAAGAAAGTGCCAGGTGAATTTCGCTTAATTCACCATTTATCTTTTCCAAAGGGGTCATCTGTTAATGATGGCATACCCCCAGAGCATACCAGTGTTCACTATGCTACAATTGACGAGGCCATAAAGCTCATAAGGAGTGCAGGCCCTGGCTGCTTCTTGGCTAAAACAGATATAAAAAAATGCTTTTCGAATTATTCCGATTCACCCTAGTGATTATAATCTCCTTGGTATGCAGTGGAGGTGGCTTTACTACTATGACCGTTGCATGCCTATGGGCTGTTCTTCATCTTTTCTAACTTTTGAAACTTTTAGCACAGCAGTGGAGTGGGTTGCTCATAATAAGTTAAAAATTGATTTCATTTTGCATCTTCTTGATGACTACCTTTTGGTTGCACCTTCAATGCAACTCTGTCAACAGCAGTTAGATTTATTCTTGTCACTTTGTAATTACCTTGGTATTCCCATTGCACCGGAGAAGACCTATGGTCCCACTACCTCTTTGTCTTTTGCTGGTATCGAATTGGACTCTGTTCTTTTAGAGGCTCGCCTCCCCCTTGATAAAATTGAGAAATGCGTGTCCCTCCTCTCTGAGGTTTGTCGTCGCAAGAAAGTCACTCTCAGAGAAGTCCAATCACTCGTTGGCCTCTTAAATTTTGCATGTTCAGTTATAAGGCCGGGTCGAGCTTTCTTGCGTCGGCTAATTGATTTAACAGTGGGTGTCAGCATGCCCAGTCATTATATTAGACTGAACAAAGAGGTCAAGTAGGATTTGGATTTATGGTTATCTTTCTTGTCTAATTTCAATGGAAAATCCTTTTTCCTTGAAGACACCTGGCTTAATTCCCCCAAGTTAAATCTTTTCATTGATGCTTCGGGTGCCTTGGGTTTTGGGGCTATAAGACCGATAAGTTGGCGCACGAAACAGAAAGGGTGGGACTGAAAGTCAATGTAGACAAATGCAAACTACTGCGAATAAAATCGAAGAACAACGATGTGGTGGAGGTGAATGGACGAGAAATAGAAGATGTTGATAGATTTGTGTACTTGGTAGCTACGGTTTCCAAAGAGGGCAGAGGCACTGAAGACATTACTGTTCTAATCTTATAGAATTTGCAACTTTTCCCTGTGCATAGGTACCTGTACATAGGTAATATTATTTATATTTTGGCTACTTACTGTTATATTTCTTTCCTCTTTTTAATCAATGTAATTTTTGTAAATACTGTTTAAGTTATAATTTTGTAAATAGTGCAAAACAATAAAAAGCTATGAATCAGCCAAATTTCATGCATTTTCCAACATGTGTTTTGTTACATGGTTTGCGTGCCTTTCCTTTAATTTGTACCATAAAAGTTTACATGGAATCACGTCTACCTAACTGCTCATGAGAAAAATTATTTTCAACTCTTTGAAAGGAATCACCATTGTAAGAAAGGGCGCTGACGTCGGAATGAAGAGAGGAGGGGGGTTAGGTTAATTTCATCCAACTGACCTGAAGGGTCTGCTAACACATTTTTGCCCATCACTTAATTTATTTAAGAACTCCTTTGTTTGAAGTGACTGGAAATTAATGTTAGTTTTACCTGCAAGCAGATCAACG
>OMLO01004179.1_pt1 | contig 12022 bp, 11 predicted proteins | sample 1674811 | NCBI WGS metagenome assembly OMLO01 (sample SAMN06265003, study PRJEB25207) | coral metagenome | isolation source: Coral host | place: Mexico:La Bocana,Puerto Morelos, Mexico | collected 2008-11-13
CTTACCCTTTTATATACCATTTTTTTCAGAAAAGGCACCCCTTTCGTATACCTTTTATTGGAAAAAGGCACCCCTTTAAATAATATACCTTCTTAAGATGTCTTATGAATAAATCGTTAAAACAGGAAGTATTCTTGTCATTTTTTTCATGTGGCATGTAATAAATTAAAATGAAACAGTCATAAGTTGTGTCTGCTTGATCTGTTTTAATTCAAGGCCCTCTTTAATACCCAAATGAAGATTTTCCTACCCTTTTATATACCTGAAGCCTGAAAAAGGTACCCCTTTTGGGCGGAGCCTCCCCGTATAGACCATTATAGGGAGCACCCTCCCCAGGAATAAAACAAAGTCAAAAATTATTCACAACAGACACTATTTTGTTTTGCTTGTCAGGTGATGAGATTTTACAGGCACTAGAAAATGGAGTTAGTCAGTGGCCTAAACTTGAGGGAAGATTCCCTCAGGTGTGTGAAATAAAATAATGCAATTGTTACATAACAGGTTCTGCCATTTGACAGGGAACATGTCTAAAACTTATGTTGTGCAGTATTGTCGAGAACCGTCCTTGGCTTATGATTGTTTTTTAATAATTATTATTTAGACTTGACAGTATTTGAAATGACTATTAATAAATAAATGTTGGAGAATGTCTTAATTTTTTGTTTTGGAGTTACAGTGTACAACTACTTACATGTTTTAATGTAAAACAACAGACATTATAAACTAAGATTATTATGTTATTTCATTGTTAACTATTGCCGAATCACAATTTTTATTAAGGTTTCAGGTATGAGATTTTGTTTTAACCCTAATCGAGATGCTGGTTGTAGAATACTTGAAAACACTGTGAGCATTGATGATGAGCCTCTTGACAAGAACAAGGTCTGAATTAATATGTTACTATGTACATGTTTTCTTTTGTCTGATCAATAGAAACAACCATGTCCATAATGAGAAAAAAAAAGTCACACATGCATGCAATGTACTGTGATTCTTACTTTTGTAATTTTATGACATGTTTTTTTCAAAATCTTGTTAAAAAATTTTGTTTGCATCAACTGTTAGCTGTATAACTAGTATTGGGGCGTTCTTTTCATCTGTTAAGTTTTCTGTTAAGTTAAATCTTAAGTGTTCGTTTGAGGTAACCAGTTTTATATCCAAGATCTTATTGCTAAAAATCTTATTCAGAGATACAAAGTTTGTACCAAGTCATATCTTGCAAAAGGAAAAGATGGTTATCAGGTCTTTGCAAAGGCTAAAGTTTTGGTAAGTTCAGCCAATAGTTTGATTGTGTGTTCTTTGTTAATCTGCTACCACAATTATAGATTTCTAAGTCACTTACTAGACCATTAACATATAAAAATTGGCTGTAATGATTGTAAAGTTGTGCATATTGGAATTGACCTTGAGAGTTATTCTGTAGCCCAGCCATCCATGTAGTCCTTATACTGTTAAGGAATCGACCCTTCCAGGGCCTTTTTCCACCCAATATATACAGTAGTCAAATGGTTATTGTGGGGGAAACATTAAAGTGACAAATTCCACTTGGGGTAGGCAATTATGCTGTTTAGCATGTTATAACAAACATACATTATCACTAGTTCACACTGCTGTCAAGTTCAATTCCTTGACAACTTTAACAGATTTAAAGAGATCTTCCTTTATGTAGGTTTTTGATAATAGGGATAGTAATATTTAAGAAAACCAAAAGATGTCATATTCATTTAGTAGATTTAGAATTCAAGCACAAAAGGTGGAAGTAGCTTGAGGCTCTTTCAACTGTCCATTCTGCCAGGTGGTCTTGCATGATGTGGTTGTACTTGTCTATAATGTCTGCCTTTCTCTTGACCAACTTCACTAGACTTTCCAGTGGTGTTTGTAATCTCAATGATATGGGCTGATCAAGCTCCCAAAAATTTATCAAGTATTGACTTGTTGATTGCAAAATCTATTACATCTAGGTGGATGAAGAGGATGGCTCGATTTTAAACACAATTGTTAGGAATCATTTTCGCTCAATCAACATTATCAGAGGTGTAACAAAATCAAAATCTTCCCACAGACAGAGCCTAATAATGTAAGTATTGGACTCCTGTTAACACTAGTTTTTATGGGTGAATTTAGCAAAGGATGCAATACAATAGCATGGGTAGGTGGGTCATGTGTTGTTGGGTTGGGCATTGTGCATTGCACTTTGTAGGATGTGCATTCTAGTTGCCTATGCAATATTAACCTGTAATATACATGATGGTAAACTCTTGTTTTGCTTAATAAAGCTGTATAACTAAGCTGTGAGAGTTTTGCACACAACAGTAACCATAGCAATCTGATTGATGGCTAATTAGGGAAACATTTTAACTTTCCTATTCAGGTAACATCACCTTAAAAACCGCTTTATTTTATAACAATACTATCAGGTATAATCAGTGTAATAATTGTTTTAACAACTTAGCAACTGTATTTGACATTCCTGTAACAATTTGACCTGTGCTAATGTAATGTAATCAATGTTGGTACATATTTGCGGCCAAGTAATACTTGATATAAAAATAATAGAGGATAAGTAGACTTTCATTTTTGCTCATGCAAAGGTCATATTTCTGGATTTAATTGGTTTGTCATGCTTTGCTTAAGTTTACAACACTAACAATAAACAGTGGAGTGATTTCTTTGTGAGCTAATTTAATAACCTTCATCAAAATTGAAACTAAAGTGGACCTTCTGGCAATCAGTGACTGCAATATCCTGATTTAGAAAGCTGCTGAGAAAATAAAGTAACTTAAAATAGTCAGACAACCATGCTAACCAAACTGTCACCAAGGAGTGCACTTTGAACTATGTTTTTAAATAGTACATACAAGTTGTTGTTATAGTGCTATATTCTGAAAAAAGTGTAATGTTTTTTGGAATCTCTCAGTAGCCTTTGTTGTATAATTTGTTTGTCTAAAAAAACATAACCTGTGACTACAATAACAGGAGATCTAAAGAATGCTTAATGAGCTGTCAAGATGTGAAGGAAAACGGCTGTGATACAACTCAACATGTCAGTTGGTGAGAACAAATTTTGCGTAGACAGCATAGACAGATCTGGATTGATAGCATTCTCTTGAAACAGTCTCTTGAAATGTTGGGTGAAAAGATGTAGAAGATTGCCTACTTCACAGCCGTCAAGTGAAAATGCAATAACCATAAGGTCACTAAATATCAACCAACGACTGACACAGTTGATACCAACAAGACTAAAATGTTGTGTTTTGCTCTTGAAAAAAAGCTAATAAAATGGTTATTTAAGTGCTGTATATTGCATTGCTAAGAACTCAATTGAAGTGTGGCAAATAATGGGGAACATACAAGTTGTTGAATGGGTATTTCAAGAATTTCACGAAAGGGAATGGTGTTAAACTTTGAGTTTCATTAATTTTAGGATATAAACATTTTCCTGGCTGATTTGATTAATTTGATGAGCAGGGAAATTGTATTCCTAATTTATGACTTTTTACTCACTGCAGTCTCTGGGAACTATCCTTGAACCTTTATGGTTTGAAACAATGAACTGCCCTAGCTTACAGTTTTCTTTAAAAGAAAGCAATGTTACCTTGCAGGCGGCATAAATCACCTAACCTCTTTGATGATGAAGCTAGAAGGTCATCACAGGAAATGTTTCTTAACTTGGAAAAAGAGCATATCAGGATTTCACCTCAGGTCAGTATTGCAGTGTTTAGGCAGTACTATACAGTTCTTGTGTTAGTTGAGGCTGTGATGTTACACTGAATAATATCATTTTAATTCCTTGTTAGGTGGAGGGAAGAATTGTAATGGTCACAGATGTAGATGGGGCTGCTACTTCTGACTTAGACAATGAAGCTGTGCTTCAAACTGTGAATCAAACATATCCAACAGAGAGTCAAAGTGAATCCACAATGGTATGTTTCAGTTGTTGATTAAATCTCTTTTTACTAAAATGTTTGCCAGGTTAGTGGCAAGGCCCCATCGCACAGAAACATCCTAACAAAGTTCATTTCTTTCTTAAATAAAGAGCTTATGTCTTTGACTTCATTTCCATGTTGTTAAAATTTACTGACACAGTCTCCAGTGTGATATCAGCTAGAATGTAGCTGGTATATTACTTAAGCCAAATGACATCATATGGTACATTAAACAAGCTAAACGTCCCAAGACTCTATTGTACAGCAATTTGCAAAAGGCCTTGCCCCATTTTTTTAAATACTTAGGTATTATATAAAGCCATAGTTAATAGAGTGAAATGGTTAAGAAACCTGGGAAAGTTCATTGTTGTACATGTATGTTTTTGTTGGCTAATTTAGGGGTTTACAAAATTCAATAGGTGGTTATGTGTGCTCATACAACTAACCAAAAGAAGTAGTGCGGTTATGTAATTCATGCACAGAAGATGTGCAGGATCACAGATCTTTCAACAAGAATTGTAGCCTGTTTGTTTGTTTGCTTCTTTGATGTTTACCAGCCTTCTTAATCATTTCCCTCAATAATTATGATGAAGCTTAGTTAGCCTTGTTATTCTGTGAGACAGCATTCTTTTTACCTGGGACCACGACATTTATGCCTTTCACTAGGGAATTACTCAAAGGTACACTGTTGTTACATGGGACTGTATCTTTCACATTTGCGTGAGTTGGTAATGTTAATGAAGATATTCTCGGTTCTTACATTTCTCAATTGTTTCTGTTCCATGCTTTAGAATGAACCTACTATGGGAAGTGATCAATCAGAACAAACTAAATCACTCCCTGATAAGTCTGAACCCCTAAAAGGAAATGAGCATTACTCAACTAGTCAGTTTGACAAAAAGGATGAGAACAACAAGAAAGTGAAAGTAGATCAAACAGAGGATCCTATAAGTACAGCTGATGAGCAAATCAAAGAAAATATACAAGACAGCCAAGATTCAAAAGAAGATGGCAGTAAGGACCTGCCTTCTACACCCGAGGACAGCGGTGTTTCACTTGGACAAGGAATGGATGATTCTTTGCAGCCAGTAAGTCTCGTCTGTCATTGTCAGGAGTCTGAACCAATTTGTAATGAATTTGACAATTTATACATTGTCATAAAAAAAGAAAAAACAGACAGAGTTCTGGTTGAATGCTGTAATGTCTCATAATATGATGCATCACCAGTAGTAAATTTTTGTTCACTGATTTTGGTTGCACTCTGAAAACGCATTACACCCAAAATGATGTCAGTCAGACCCTTGATTATTATAGGTACAATCGAACCTTTGGTTGCAACCACCTCTCCTCAGCGACCAGTTTTCCAAAATACCAAAATTTGCAAGTAAAATCACTACTGGTATTTTTGGAACCTCTTGTAAGCAATCACCTCTCGTAAGCGACTGCAACCACTTTAATTTATAGCTAAAAATTTGAATTTTCCTTTGTTTTTAACCTCCGGGTAAGCGACCAGTTGACCAATAATGGAGCAAAGAATTGATAATAAGGTGTGGGAACATTATTGTATTTCTGGCTAGTGCAAGAAACCAAAATTTCTCAAAGGGAAGAATTGGATTTTTTTTTTGAAATTGACTTTTACAAACGTTGCATTGCCATGGCAATTGGCGCATAGGTTAACTCTAGGCAGTTATCATATTCTAATGAGGAAAAATGTTGATCCATTGTGGTCTAAGCTCTCATAAGCAACCACCTCCCTTAAGCGACTACCTCCACTTGACATTTTGGGTGGTCGCTTACGGGAGGTTTGATTGTATTTACAAGTTGATGTTAAGTTAGTGAACTGTTTCTTCAGGGACAGGACCTGGCAACCGAGGATGAGTACTGGAATTTGTGGGAGGCAGTAAAAGTGGATGACATTGATGTGGTATAAGACTTGATTCTTTAGTGTTTTGCCATTGATCCCCAGGCCTGTAAAAGATGTATTGGCATTTTTGAGTGGTTGACTTGCTAATTTCAGGTACAAAATCTTCGCCAGGATAAGAACATCAGGTTTACACGATTTCAGGACAATAAGACCATTCTACATCTTGGAGCAGAAAGAAATGCTGTGAAGGTAGTGACTGAATGATAATTTTTGTTGCACTTTGAAAATAGGCATACATTGCTCACAACAGTGCCTCCGTGATTAAAATAAAGCTTCTTCAGGTATTCATTGCCATGAATGTCAGTTGATATTAATTAGCTGAAACAAGATGCCATATTGCTTATGGTGAATGAAAGAATCTCCACAAATTATTTCTGTCACAAGGTATGTGTAATAATTGCCTGGTGGGAGTACCAAACACATGTTCACTACAAAATGTTAGAGTGGCTTTGAAGAAGCTTCAAATTCACAGAAGAGTCCTCAGATGAATCATGATAACGATCAACAGAAAGAGAATTTGGAAGTCTCCCAACTGGCTTCAAACCTATCATCTTTCCACTCTTCCAAGACACTGCCACCAAGCTGTCCTACTTGTAAGCCTCTTGTAGTTCAGCAGGGCATCGAAATAATGTGCAGAAGGCAATAGGTTTGGCTCTTGTGGGAGTAACTAGATAATTTCTGTATGAGTAGCTTGTGTCATTTTCTTCTCCAATTGCCTTTATTTGTGATTTGAACTTAAATGTTATTTTAAAGGTTGTCAAGTACTTGCTGACTGATGGCAGACTGGATCCTAATATCAAGGATGAAATATTGCAGGCATATTATTTTAATTGATAATTTTGTCATTCATTTGTTTGGCGTTACAGTATCATTATATATCCTTGCCATGAAAACTATCAGTTGCTGGACTGTAGGCTCTTTATTTCCCATAATTTCTTGCTTCAAGTACAAAAGGGGTAACAAAATAAAGCTTGTTGGATATTGCTCAAGAAAGGTTCTACCTATATTCATCAAGTGAATCAATGATAAGGTAGCATCTACTCTTTCATTTTTGGGTAGAGTAAATAATCTGTTTTACTGTTGTTCTACTGCATCAAATATTTAATTTCTAAAGATATTTTGTAAGTAAAACTGGGATAGTTCCAAAAATTGTAGTAAATTTGTGACCTCTATTTTCCATGATAAAAATGTTGCACTAGGTGCTAGTTCTATTTCAGATTACTGTACAATGGTGTTCAACAAGCTATATATTTTGCATATTTAGGGTGTTCCTCTTCATGGTGCAGCTGAGTATGGATCAGTGGATGCTGCTAGAATTCTTTTAGAACATGGAGCTGAGGTAAATAATCCACTTTATTTTTTTCCAAGTGGGCACGGTAATGAATCCTACAATCTGATTGGTTCTTAGCGCGGTCTGGAGTTTCCTATCTATGACCACGGTCACAGTAAGGCCTGTGGCCTTGAACTGCATTTTCAAGACCTCGGTCACAGTTTTTCACTATGCGGACCTCCCAGCCAGCAAATAACATATATGTACAAATCTTACCTTGATCATTTCTTCTGTACCACGTATAACTTGTAAGTTGATATTGAAGAGACAAGTAAGAATCCTGGCGGCAATCACCTTTGTTTCAGTTAGCAGCTGGTGCTTACCAATAATCTTAAGGTCCCTATGCAGGATATTAGAACTCACACTTGACCTGCTCCCAATGTATCAAGATTTCATAGCTCATCTTGTAGAGGGATGCACCTATATCACAAGCATTCTGGGCTTAGAATCCCATTTTAGCTTTGAAATGTATATTTTTTTCTGGCTTACTTAGCAACTGGCTTAATTGCTTACACACTGCAAACATCAAAAACAGGTAAAAAAGTTTTTTTTATTAAAAATCTAATTTTAACCCAACTTTAGATCAACAAGCAAGACCTTATTGGAAACACAGCCTTGCATATTGCTTGTGAACATGAACAGGTAAAATGCACTGAATGAAACAGTAACTAAGTGGTATACACGCCAAGGCTTTTCATGCTCAAGCTATTGTTCTTGGGAATTAGGGCTAATACCCAAGAATTCAGCTTTCTTAAATGTGATAATAGTCTGTGTTTTTTTGTTTTGAAATTGTATTTATTTTACTTGTTTTTGTAGGATAAAATGAAAACATTTCTTGTTGAGCAAGGAGCAGATACAACTATAGTGAACTCAGGTAATGTTACTAACAAGTCTGCACTTTCTTTCTTTGATTAAATTAAATTTCTAAATAAATTATTCTCAAAAATATATCCCTTAGTTCAATGTTTCTCACTTGAGATATCCTTACTTTGTATTCAGTATGCTTGGTTGAAGATATCAATTATTTTAAAATTATTTGGGAGATCTAGTACCTGATAATGTATTGTCATCTACATCAAAATTAATATTTGATGTAGATCACAACTTGTGAAAAAATATTTACATTCTCTTGTTCTTCTCCTACAGATGGTGAAACTCCTGCTGTTTAGATAGTGATAAAAAAACTATAGCTGTATTTTTAAAACTACTGAGCATATCACAGCTCACTGTCTGATAAACGTGCCTAAGCAGAGCATGAACATGGTTTTTCACATATTGATCATGCTAACATTGTTCACTTGCCATTCAATCTTGAGACATAAGGAGTTCTAGTTAGAATAAAATGGATAGTACCTCCTCCCTTGACCCCTTTTGGGTGCAAAAAGCAAATTTGTACTTTCTTTAGTTACACTACATTGTGATCTAGAGTGTCTCACACACTCACAGACTGAGTGTTCATCAAAATCTCTAAAATCAAAACATATCAACAAGTAAAGGATACGACTTGCAAACATTCTAACAGAAAGCTCTATGTAAAATGAAACATATTTTACCATTTCACTGTCTGTTGTAGAAATTCACAGGTTGTCAGCTGTTTACTTTTTAAAAGCTACCATGTCCCTTTTACACAGGTCCGGAATTTTTGGTTAAAAGCATCCTAACACTCTTTAAGTTATAATTGTTGAATCTATGGAAAGAGGATGTTTTAAGTGGTCATGTAAAGTTTGTAAAAAGTGACTTTTGTTTTTGAAACTATAGTGTGTATTTATTTCTAATTTATTGATTATATGTTCATATTTTAAATATCAGAGACTCCAAAATAATAATCTCTAGTTTTTTAATGTTGATGTTGTAAATAAATTTTATTACCACTTTGATATGTACATCATTCCATCATTTGTTATCCTCGCTTAGCTATTCAACCCTGAAACTCACGAGGTCGACTTGTGGCAAGTCTGCCTATTAGATTCTGAGTTCAAGATTTCTATCACATGATAGTTGATGAGTGTGTATCACACATCAATTATCCTGCATAGAGATTGAGAGCAAATAATATATTAATTTATTGTTTCTGTACAAATTTTGTTCTTCAAAACTTAATCTAAATTGTCTTCACAGACGCTTAAAAAATGCAAAAAAGCATCCAACATTTTCTTAACACCTACACTGTTCTAGGCTACCAGTACTCACTCTCTGTAATAAACATGAGTGTGCTGTGGCTAGTAAGAGAATGGCATTCTCCATAGAAAGCTATCAGATTTATACTTATGTTTGATGAAATAACATGATTATTTGATTGAACATGTAGCTCTTGAAGGGTACATTCTTCTTGATTTTTGGCTTTAAAATATGTAACATTTTGTTCTGAGTTTTCAACAGTGCTAGTCAACTTGGCTGCACCTTGTTGACTACTGGGTAATTGGGCACAAAAAATGTCAAACAATAATTTGGTTGATTTCAAAAATTTACAAGCTTAGTCAAGCCTCTAACTGATGGCCTTCACTGATAGCCACCTCCCTCCCCCCCCCAAGTTTCCAAATCCAAAAAACTCAAAATTCCATTCCCAATACTAGACCCCTTTTATCTCTGCCATGATCTCAGGCAAATGTTCACCACTATTGGCTTGACACTTGGCTGCAAGTAACCAAATATCTGGAACTTACATTACAGTGACCATTTTTGACACAGTGATAATGATACAAAGAAATAACAGCTACATATATCCATTACTAAGTACTATTTAGTTGAACCGATGTATTGTTTTAGAAAACGGCCATCTATTGATTTCACTGCAAGCTCCGATTAACATGAATAGTAAAGGAAGATAGTTGAGATATCTAGCAAACTAGCCATTATGTCAAAGTGTCCATATTGCAGACATTTTTCACACGGGGTTAAATTCTTTTTGAGATTATACACCTTTGCACTGTAGATGAAAAAATGATATTGTATTGTTGACAGTGTCCATCACAACTGGTGCTTGTTTATATCAGTCTGAGCCCTTGCTTGGCCAACACCAGCCTTTATTCTCCCCTTTGCTGTGTCACTACGCAGACAGTTTAATACACAAACAGCAAGTGACATTCGAAAGTTTCTTGATGTCAAACTGTGGACTTGACTGAAGAAACAGAGACAGGAATAGCTTTGAGTTCTGTTCTCATGCAGACAAACTCTCCCATCACAGCCATTAGCGCCATGCATGCTAGATTCAGTAGCCACCATATCCATGACCACGGAAATCCAACGAAAATACTACACAATATCAGATGTATAAGGTGTGCAGTGGCAGCAAAATCCAGGCACTGGTGAAAAAACAGCCATTTTATATTAGTTAGTTATTAGAGAACTATACTTTTAATAAAAGCAGTTTTCAATTGAAGGAATGTGTGTGGAATAAAACCTAAGTGCCTTTTGGAAAATTTTGAGGCAGCCAGGATTGCCATACCCAGCAGCAATTTTCATAATTTACTCTGGTTTTAGTTATTGTCTCAATCTAATCAGTAATTACTGCTAGTTCATTTAATTTATACAATAATAAAGACAAGAGTAAACAGCATCAATTGCTGGGAAGAATTTCAATGCTGGTAACCTTTTCCAAAAGTCACTGAGGGCTTTATTCCACTCACCCCTTCAATTTGTGTCATAAAAATAAAACTAAAGTAATCACTCAAGGCCAATCACAAAGGAGGCAGACAAATCAGTGAATCAATCAAAACTGGAGGAAAATCCATGTAGCTGAGGCAAAATGCAGGAAACCATGTACAAGTGAATCGCAGTTAGGCTTGGTTTTACTTCCAGTTGACAACTGGCAAGTGGTCTGACAATTTCTCACTTTTAAGTGTGAATACTAGAGTGAATGTTGTGTAAACTCGGTAAACATCTTGACGTTAACTTTAAAAGTTGGGTGCAAACTAAGTGCCAAACCCCCACAATTATGCGATAACAAAATGTAAAGTTCTTGTGTAAGGTTGTTCGCCATCTGTGTCCGAGTGAGGTACAGCTCAATGTAAATGGTTACATGTGATTGCCCAAGTTTTGCAATGTGCAAATTGTATGATATGCAGATGTTTACTAATTTTTCCAGTAGTATAGAAATCCAACTTACTTGTTTTGCTCTTCTCACAATCACCCATAATCCACCAGCCCTAACATCAAAATAAAAATAAAATTATCAACATTGCATTAATCAGTATATTTAATGTACATTGCACATCTAATATTAAGAACTGGACTGTAAATTAAGTCTTATGTTGTGCAGATCCAAAACATTTCCAAACCCACCCCAATGGTTATGGGAAATCTTTAGGGAGAGGGAGGAAGGCACTTCAAAAGCCAAGTTGATTCTATTTGTAACTATATATAATGCCTGAAAAAATTCACTGCATGTTATTTAAAGACCTTAGCATGAAGACAGCTGAAAACACAATTTGATTGTTTAGTTTACTGGTAGTGACAGTCACTGAATTGTAATATTTAACATCAGCAATATCAAGCATACTCAATCATATTTTCAGCTTCATACGTGCTAATTGACCGAAAAGATCCGATCAGACAAACAAGCGTAAAACGTTATTTTTTCAGTGCTTCATTTGTCTGTTTCTGAATCGAGGCTAGGTTAAGGAATATCGTAACGACTGAATCTCGATTGCTTCGTAAGCGAAATCAAAAAAATGGCCATGGCATAAGGTATTTTTAAAGATTAAGCTTATTTCTAAGGATCGTCAAACATACTTACCCAGTCAAAGTGTTTAAACAGAAGGCTGCTATCGTTATCTTTCCCTTAAACGATATAAATTGCAGTTCCTATGAAAAAGGCTGAACGGTTACAGAAATTCTGACAAG
>OMLO01004180.1_pt1 | contig 12022 bp, 12 predicted proteins | sample 1674811 | NCBI WGS metagenome assembly OMLO01 (sample SAMN06265003, study PRJEB25207) | coral metagenome | isolation source: Coral host | place: Mexico:La Bocana,Puerto Morelos, Mexico | collected 2008-11-13
GCTGAATCCTTCTCCATGTAATCGACAATTTGATTTTAAGAGGATTTGTTTCAGAAGCCGGGATGAAATTTCAGCCCAGTTGGCCGGGCTGAAATTCGCCATGTAATCAGGCCCTTAGAACTTGACTTAAATACATTTGAGAATAAATGAACAATTTTAAAGAAAGTCCCTTTCAGTTACGAATTCCTAATTTACGAAGAAATTTCAAAGATATTTTTTCCAATAGCTCCAAATTCCTTGAAACCTCGCCTTTGGAACAGTTTTATGTTGTTGTAAAACAGGTATTAAAATCGGCTTGGATTGTTCGTCGAGTAGTTTTAAAAAAAAAATACGCTAACCTAATTAAACAAGACAAATTTCATTGGAATTAGTTTCGTAACCAAATATAAAATATTACAATTCCCTCCTTCCCCATTCGGTTTCTCAAAATATTTTCCTCAGTGCCTGATAGGTTACAGAAAACGCAACCTTTTTAAGCTTCAATTGAGAAAATATCTCCTTTAGCGACCAGTTATCCGGATTTAATTATTGGAAGGACGCCAGGTAAATTGTTTTTGACTTCCTGTTCCTACTTGGTGTGAAATCGAGATCTCGTCAAAAATTTCCGGTATTCGATGCAATAATAAAACTTAGATTAAATAAAGTTACTTTGTGGTTGAGATTAAACTGTTTTACCCTTATATTACAGGTGCAAGCAAAAAGAAAATGTTCACTAGTACAAAGAACTAATAAATACATGGACTTAAATGCCTATACCTGCTTACCTTCAGACACGCGGAAGTCCATTGTTTATTTTTCGTGATTTTTTAGGTAAAATCGGGTTTTTTCAGCCGGGCCTCAGAAACCACTCAGAGAATAACCCAAGCCGATTTTAATACAATATAAAACTGTTCCAAAGGCGATATCTCTGAAGTTTCTTCCTAAATTAGGAATTCGACCTAGTAACTGAAAGGGATTTTTTTAAAAAAAATTTTTACACGTGAACACAATTACATTAAGATTACTAATTTTGAGTCTTTTCGATCGCCCATGTTGGCGACCGCAGAGGAGAAAATCGTTTTCCTCGATTTTCTCGAATTAAAGGCGCTTCAAGCTCAAAAAATCTTTATCAAGTTGCATATGTACCTAAGGGCTATCCGTGGACGAAAAGAGAGAAGAAAAACGATTTTAGGACTTCTCCCGCCAAATTTAAATTTTGCTTGGTTTTTGCGTGGTATTTGCTTTTACAATTTAAAGTGTGATCCGTGATCTTCACAGTGATTCGTGATTGGTCAAAACATTTACATTGGACTGATATACACCCTGGAGAGATTTATTTAAAAGTATTAAATTTTCTGTGGAGCAGTAGCTGTTTTATATATTGCAAAACTGGCACTTAGCAAATAATCACCTGCCAATATACTGCTATATATTTCCATTCCCCCCTTGTTGGAATAGATCCCTATGTCCATTAGCTTTTGCCTATTTTCATAGCTACGTGCCACAATGTCAGCAACTGTACAGGTCCTCTCCATGGTGTGTGTAAGACAACGGACGTTTGTCAATGCAGTCCTGGATACGTAGGTTAGTTACTAGCGTCATTTCAAACAATTTCGCCACTGGTGCGGTTTCTGTAACACGAGGTGTCTAAGAGAATTGCTGCCGACCCTCTAGGTTAGATACTAGTCAATCCAAAATTACCCCACACCCCTCTCCCTTGCCTCTTGTTTCTCCAACCATTTTAGCAGGCTCCTATAATTCATTTACCATTGCTGGACGAGTGCGTTTATGAAAAGACCAATTAATTTCCTATTTTCTTTCGTTGAACGTCTCATAGCGGTTTTGAGAGGAAAAGAGAAATCACTCTGAACAACCTCAATACACAAAGGTAATCCAGTGAATTGACCAATCAGGACTATAACAAATATATGTAGCTGACGCTAAGCGCAAAAAAAAACTTGTGCCACTGATGATTTTGATTTTGCTTTTACTTCGGATTGAATGGCAGTGGCGCGGGTCGTGTAGCCTAATAACGGAAAACCGAAACAAACGAGAATTACTCTCCACACTGAACTGAAAACTATTCTATTCTAACTGTAGGTCGTGATTGCAGCGTTATTCCAACATGTTTTAAAGTATCAAACTGTACTGGCAATGGACTATGCGTGGATTTTGATGTTTGCAAATGCAACGTAGGCTGGACTGGAAGCAATTGTACGCAGTACTCTTGCGAGAACTTGGATTATTGTTCAGGTGACACTTTTTGCGGCTAAGTCGGTCATCATTTGTTTCCTTGTTTTGTTTGGTTTACGCTCTTCATTCGTGGGATTAATTTACTAATGATTTTAAATATGTTTCTTCAAGAGCATGGACGCTGCGCGGCACTTGACGAATGCATCTGTGACTATGGCTGGGCTGGAGCTAGCTGCGCGCTTCCTGACTGTCCTGCTGCCAATCAGTGTTCCGGGAAAGGAGAGTGTGTTGCAAGCAACGTGTGTCGCTGTTACACGGGATTTTTAGGTGCAAGCTGCAGTGAGGTGGCTGACTGTAGTGAGTTTGCAAACTGCAGTGGGCGTGGTGTTTGCGCTTCAACGGAGTTACTCAACGTGTCGTGCAGGTAATGAAACCAAGACCTGTATCTTTCTCGAAATGGCCAGAACAAAAATGAAGGCATTTTTTTAGTTTATAAAATCGGCAACCTCCCTGCTGTGTATGATCCTGTTCTCACGTTTTTTATACATATAATAAAAACAACAACAATAAAAACAAAAAATGGACTACATGTGTACAACATTGAGATGAATTTATTTTGATTCCACTATAATAACAATTAGATGGTTGCCTAATATTCTATTACAATACTATCCCTATCAAAATGTAATTTCTTAAGGGCAGAACCAGGTAGTGCTTTTAGGTTACTAAGAGAATGGAAACGTTTCGTAATCAGGAAACCCAAGTTGTCAGATTTTCATTCTTGCTGAGTAATTTTTAAACCTCTCATCACAAGGTTTTGTTCATGCAGTTTGGCTATCGATGACTTTTTCCATTTAGCGAGCCCACGTTTAGTACATGGCTTCTAAATCACGATCCGCGGCAATATGCAAGTGAAATAGAGCTAGGCGGATCTAGGACCGGGGCCAGAATTCTTCCTCTCTCTCAATGCTGAAAAAAAAAATATATTAACTTCCCCTCCCCATCTTTTCTAAAGGGTTCAGGAAACCCCTAGAGCAACAAAGAGCCCACTTCACTCTTTTCACAGCTCCCTCCCCTCCCCCCTCCCATCCCTCCTCCTTGTCTGATTTTGAACTCCTCTCGACCAATTGAGAGTCTACCATTATTAATAATTTAAAAGCGGATTTTATATTATCTAAGAAGAATGTGTTGACGCGTGGGGTTATTTTGTTTGCAGTTGTTACACCGGTTTCACTGGAGCTAACTGTAGTCAACCTACTTGTACAACCATGAACAATTGTTCCAATCACGGAGTGTGTATTGAGGCAGAACTCTGTAAATGTGACATGGGCTACAATGGCACTGACTGCAGTAACTTCTCGTGTGAAGCTGTTAATTCATGTTCTGGTAATTCTTTATTTTTGCATGGCTTGTTTATTTCAAAAGGAGTGTCTGTATTAGGTGCTACAATGTAAGTTATATGTTAAAATTAAGGACAGAGCCTCTTTTTCATGTAAACGAACTTCAGTGCTCAAAGAATTTTTAGTAAAAAGTCCAAAACCCGTGATATAAAACGGAATTCAGATTTTTGGGTTAAATTCTCGATGATATCTAAGGCGCACATAACTTAAAATTTCAGCCCACTCCTCGGGGGTTAGTAAATTTTACAGAACGCGGATCCCAGCTAGCTGACTGTTAAAAGTTTCACCAATTCTTAGTTATCAGGTAAACCCCATCGACACCCTCTAGAGCTCATTCAAATTCCTATTTACAAGTTGCACCAATACCTAAAAAAAATAGTTCAAGATTATAACAAAGAATAACAATATAATAGCAGTAGATGCTCCCATAAATAAAGATATAATATCCCCAAATAGTAATGACAAGCTCGTGCAGTCTTTTATTTTTCCTTGCATTCCTTTTCCTGCGAACACTGGCACGCTCCAGTACGCTTTTGCATCTGACGACTCGTATAAGGGCTTTGGCTCCACGCGTGACTACCACGGGGGTACTGAATTTGCCAGTCCCAAATCCCTGAGCTTCTCGAAAAACAAAATCTGGACAGCAGTATTGTGTCTTTGAAGGTATCTCTTTTGCGCAAGTGCAGAACGGCTAGATAACAGATGTGTAAAGCTCTCCTCTACCTTACCGAACATCCTACATGTGACATCACCCTGGGTTGTACGAGTTTTGCATGTTCTATACAGTTTAGTTGGAGCTAACTGCTCGTAACTGCTCCATCATTCCTGCAATGGAGTGAGTCGACTCCTCTTTCCAGCTCGTTAGCCAAGAAAAGCATCCTTACAGACTGAGCTCTTCGTCATCCCATCTTGCTCTATCCCTTGCCAGTTTTCATACCAGATCTTTTCTTTTCTCTCTTCCCTAACTGCCGTCGTCAGCAAACTATTAATTTTCCTACGGGGAAGTCCGCTTCGACTACTACCAGAACACTTCGAGTTTCGGTAGACGAGCTCTAAAGACACCCCCATCTCCTCGGAAAACCTTGCAGCCTCTTTGACCAGTGACTGATGTCCTTTTTCTCCATCGTGCTCCGCAAATTTCTGCCTTAGTGCCATAGTCCATGGTCAGTATCTCGGGAGATAGATGAGCGCCGTAGAAAGCGGGTGTTTTTCTTCGTTTTCTGAGGCTTACGAGCCTGTCGATGGTACGGATGGTTCGGAAATCAATTAGATTCCAGTGCAGGGACCACATCAAGTAAGAAAGCACCCACTGCGCGAACTGTTTCGAGGCGACGACTCCATTGCCACTGATAGCGGACTTAATCGAATGACCGAGAGCCTTTACAGGTTGACTTAGGCAGCGCTGCTCAGAGTTAGCTTCTGATTCTGCAGTAGGCGCTCGGGCGCCCCGAGGAATTGAGCGCCGTCGTCTAGACAGTCAACCTTGACCTGATCCGCCTTAAACCCCGTTGCGTTTTCCTGAGCTAAGTTGTATTTATTTTCATTCCATTCCAAGCCATCGTCCTCCATTGTCGCCTTGGTAGCCCGCAGAACCCTTTTAAGTTTTGCTTCACCCGCCGGGAACACCTTGAGATCGTCCATATATGGAAGGTTCGTCACCTTTAAACTACCGGGCTGAGATGGTCTATAAGCTATGACTGAGCTCAACTTCCATGCAACAGGGTACAGACCGTAAATATATGCGGACACAAGGCATCTCCCTGAGGGAGAACCCTGTTAAAGCGGATGGGCTTTGATGTCTGTAGCCCTTCTTTGGTGGCGGCAGTTATGTTAATGTTTGAGCTGCGAGATAGCTTTATTATAACATCACAGATCCACATGGGAGACCTGTGGACTTGAAACACCTTATTAAGCCGTGCGTGTTCTATTGAATGGAAGGCCTTGTGCACACCGATCGAAGACCCGCTGATGTCGATGACAATCCTGAGTTGCCATGAGATCAACAAGTTATCAATGGTCCCACTGCATCCAGCTTTTTCTACTCGTAGTTCTTCTCCATCATCTCAAAGTCACTCCGTTTATCTACTGGGCCGAGTACGCACGCCGTAACCACTTGTAATTTGTTTTGACTAGGCCCTGGCTCAGGAATAAGACTCGTCGTAATGGTCGTGAAAGCTTTGGTAATCTCATGTTGTTAATCCCATGTTGGTAATCCCAACATACAAGCAGTACGCCTTCTTCCACCAAAAATTTGCGATTCCCTCATGTACTGGCCTGCTCCACTTCCTCTTCTTTGTCAGCACCCTAACTGCCTTCTGCGTCTGGAGAGTCTATTCGGATATCTGTCTATAAATTGCCGCATGAATCTCCTTAAGCCAGTCAGCCTGGCCTCCTCTTTTTCTGTCCCTCCCCTTTTCAGAGTTTCCTCCTAAACCTACTGGCGTCCTCCATGTTCCCAAAACATGTATCATCGATAAGCTCTCTCCTCTTATTATTATCATTATCATTATTATTGTTATTATTATTATTATTATTATTATTATTATTATTATTCGCGTCACACCTGATGGTCTAAACGCAAGAGCAACTAATCGCAGTCTACACTAATAAAGAACAAAAAATATCTGAGAGAATAAACTGTGTACTATATTCATTGTCGTCGTCGACTTTTACTACAGTTTTGCAACTTCTTCCCTAAGCCGCAAATCTGGCAACTGTTAAGAGCTTTCTAATGTTGTTTTACAGGAAACGGAGAATGTGTTGGATATGACATATGTCGCTGTAATAACTCCTGGTCAGGTCGTGCATGTAGTATTCCAGATTGCAGCTCTGCGAATAACTGTTCTGCTCAAGGAGAATGTATTCTACCAGATACGTGTGCATGTTATCCAGCGTTTGACGGTAAATAATGCGATCAGAAGGCAAAACCAAACACCAATACACCCAGCTTCGACCAAATATTTTATAACGCTACCATCATTGAAAACTCGCCTATTGGAACAATGATCCTGCAAGTACATGCCAATGATACCGATGTTGGACGAAATGGCCAGGTGTTTTATACGGTAGTTAATGACAACGACATTGACCATAGTCTTGCCATTGGCGGTACATCTGGTAAACTTTACAGCACGTCGATACTAGATTTTGAGACCATTAAAGCGCCGTCATTTAACGTGGCTGTTGTAGCCTCAGACGATGGTTTCCCGCAGAAATCGGGAGTCACGATCGTTCAGATAACCGTGGTGGACGAAAACGACAACTGTCCAACGTTTATCGAACCATCTGGAAATCTGCAACTTGAGTTCTCGGCGCTTAATCCAGGTGACACCCTGACCAAGGTTTCTGCCATTGATTTAGACAGTGGAATAAACAGCGACATAACCTATAGCATGTCCAGAACTGCTGCGTTCACCATTGATCCAAAAAGTGGTGTTATCACCGTAACGACGAATTTGACGACTGGACTGTATCATCTGACAGTTAGTGCTAGTGATAATGGAGGTGTTTTCTGCGAGACGGAGACAAGTTTGACTGTTAAAATCAACGGCGTGCCTACAAAAGACCCTTTGACATCACCTACCAGCTTTTCGACGCAGAAGATGCCTGAAGCGTTGACCTCTCCACGTGATACACAGAGCACATCTTTGTCCACTGAGTTGACAGAACACACTGAGTTGACAGAACCCGGCAAAGGTAATTCTTTCAATTAATTAACTACTCTTTAACACTCATAATATAACGTACGTTTTGATTGGTCGTGGGTCTGTTGCCCTGATGCCATGTAAAAAACACTTGGCCAGGTTGTCCCATATCATTTTGCTGAATTGTTTTTTAAGTTGTGTCTCGTAGAAGTTTTGGAAATCGCTTCCTTTAAACTTTTATCAAATATTTTCCATTACTTTCATCAGTACTGGCTATTTTCTTTCCTTACCTTCTTTTCTTTCTCTGTATTTGCCAATTTACGAGTACAGCGTCTGGTGACGAAGTAACTGCGGCGCCACAGAACAGTCCCAATTATGTCATAATTGGTGCCTCTGCTGCTGGAGGAGTGTTGTTGCTTGTAATCATTGCAGTTGTAATAAGAAAGTGTCTGTGTAAAGCCAGGACATCTTCAGCCCAGCAACCCAGAAATACTGGAAAAGTAAACGACTGCCTTGAAGGCGATATTGAGTTATCCGACCTGACTTGGAAGAAATGAGGACTGGCTTGTTCTGTTTCTCTATAGAGATAAGCTGTAGTAGCAATGTAATTGATAGTAGCAGTAGTAGAGGTAGTTGCTTAGCATCGGCTTCAGCATTAGCTTCATCAATATAGCTTTAACAGCAGCTTTAGCAGCTAGCTGTTGTACGTTGTAGCGGTGGTAGTGGCAGTAGTGGTAGCAGTAGCAGTAGACGTACCAGCAGTAGTAATAGTCCGTCACGGTGGTAGCGGAAGCTGTAGTATCGGTATTAGCAGCACTAGTTCTAGTAGTACCAGCAGCAAAAGCTTCGGCAGTAGCAGTAGATACAGCACAGTAGCCTCAGCGGTAAGTAGTTCTAGTAGCTGTACACGTAGTTGCTGATCATGCTGTCGGTTACCAAACGCCAACGCCAACTATAGTACAGTAGGAAACGTTTCATCTTAAGCTTATATAATTCAAGGTTTGGCATCAAGGTAACATAGACTTAAGCTGAGATTGATAAATCTACATGATAGAGTGTGAATTAAATCAATATTACCCGTTTTGGTTAATTTATATTAGCCTATTTTTGATCTAGTCGATTTTGCAAAGTTGTCCTCGTCAGTGCCGCGGTTTTTCGACTATCGCAAAACAGTGATCAGTTGCAGGTGACTCACGGTACACACAACCCCCTATCTTTTCATCTTTCCATACTGTGCTTCTTTAATTTATCTGATAGTTTATTCAAATATGTGTTTAAAAGTGTTGATTTGTGGCATACTTCAAGACCTGTGTAACCTGTGCCTCGAGCTTGCCCTTTGAGCAACGGTGTTTGACATGAAAAGAATTCACACTATCGGTAGCCTGTTTACAGCTGTTCTTTTCAACCGTTACTTTCAGTCCTCAAGAAAATATCGGCGGAGTATATAATCAACGAGGGCGCGCGAAAACTATGTTTAAGACAAAAAGTGAATAAAATTCGTCTGATCGCAGGTTAACCCACTCGCTTACTGAGCACCGCTGCTTTTTATTACCCGGTAAACAACGGTTTTGTATCTTTTTTTTTTCAGTCTTCCGCCTTTCGCGCTTGCAAAAAAAACCCTTTCGCAGGTTTTAAACAGCCTGTTGTACAGAAAACTTTTTTGATAATTCAGGTGACGTTTTACCAACGGGAATTGGTTAGTCGTTTAGGTAAAATAAAAATACCGCTGCAAACGAATTTGCTAAACGCCTTGCAAAGAGTGCGACCGGCCTTTAACTATTGCGCTAGTGTAACTGTATTAAACTTTGGGATTTTCTTTACGCATCCAACCGTTTGATCGACAGCAGCTTAAATCTGTAGAGACTCAAGTATTCCCATAGCTAAATGTGTGGACCATTACAGCAGACTAGTTTTAGACATGCAAATTCTTATGACGCCCGTTAATAATCTGAGAACTGTCAGTATATGTCGCGAAAAGCAATGGCATTCTGCCCGATGAAGGGGAAGAAGAGAAAAGCTACCATACGATTTTGGTTGAAAGGTTATATGATTGCCAAACACAAATTTACAAAGGGAGAATACGGTAACCATTGGATCTAACCCTCTTCATTGTCGTTATCACTTCCCATAATATCGATGATAGTATCACCTATTGTCGAATTTTTTTATTTCTGCTTCCTGGCTCTTGTTAATCAATTCTCCTGTGGACGAGTCAGCTTCATAGTTCACCAAACATTTCTCCTCATCATCGAGCCCCATCGTCATCACCGCGTCTTGTTTTCTTACTCTTTTGCTTGCATCTTTGACTACTCTCTGCAATAATTTCATGGTCCCTTTCTTCTGAGGAAAATCCATCAGAATCATACGCTTTCAGCAATTCCATCTTTTGAGATTGTTGCATGTAAACACTGATGCAAATTCTGTAACTAAGCAACTAAAAGATAACGAATTTTTTCGTGGCGCCCCGCATGTTTCTTATCCATACTTCTTTCTTCGTACATTTTTTCAAGTGATACTAAAATAATTCCTCTAAAAAACTGTATTTAGAACTATATTTTACCCAATTAGATCATATCAATATATCAATGTGTACTCCACAGAATGAGGTCCGAAAGGTTTATAGTTGTTTTCTAAACGCGAATAGCCACAGGGCAACAAATCGTTCTCCGACAATCGGCTACATATTTGGTCGACACATTGTCTTTCTTTTTTTTCTCTGGAAAAAATTGCGGACTTGGCCCTTTCGGTGGCTTACTAATATACCGTTAACAATTGTCAGCGGTATATTATGTTACCCACACTACTCTCCAAAACGATAAAATCCAATGCGGCGGTGGCTACCGCTCGGTTCGAAAGGAAGCGTTTTTCTTACCAAGTGCTTTGCAGGGTAAGCGCTGTTGATAAATTGTATCCCCGAAAATAGAAAAAAGAGATCAAGCCCATCAATGTAATTTAATTCCACAGGGTGACTGTCTAAAAGATCAACCCTCAAGCGTTAAAGTGGCCAAGGCATCTCCATACAAATCAGGAATTCATATTGCTGAGAAGCCTGTTGTCTAGCATAGCGAAGAAGAGGTTCTGAATAGAGCTTTTTTGCCCATTGTTGTTTTTCATTTTTGTAAATAGTAAGAACTTCAGACATTTTACTTTAATTGTTTTGTACTCCAAACTTCGTTTTTCCTGCGCCAATTTACGATAAAACCAAGCCTATAGTATTAATCAGGGATCTGGAACCTAATTTCTATCCCTTGAAGCATTGTTTTTTAACAACAAAAATGGCGACCGGAGAGAAGTTTTAGGGAAGTTTTCCGTCCCCTTCTTCGAGTGAATTACATCATTTCAATATGGCGTAAGTTTACGTAAATGGATATGGGAATACTAGGCATTTAAGAGTGACTTTCGAAGTGTTTTGCAGACAAAGATCCATCGTTTTTTGTTTTTTTTTTGTTTTTTTTCTGTGGATCTAAATACACCAAACATCGAAGAATGCATATCGAGTCGCGCTAATTGAATTCGTCGACAGATTCAGGCCGGAATCTACGAGTTTTTGCCTTGATTTCATCAGGATTTGAAGGGAATGAATAAGGAAATGGATCATGAGTAGAACGATGGAAGCTATGTCCTTGCAAAAAGAGTAAGTATTTTGTGTATTCGAGTTTTTGTGAAATGGGTAGGTCGTAATGTACTTATCCTAATTCGAGTCGTGCACTGAAGACCCATAAGACACATAGTTTTATTCGTTTATATCCTTTCATCACGTTATATTTCAGAAATTTCAGCGCCTCTTTTATCATTTCATCCATTGGCAACTTCAGCTCAGACAGAGAACGTTTTTTTCAAGTTTAACATCTGTTCAGTTTCAAACAAAGTAGCTTCGAATTTTGACTTTTCAATATTTTGAGCGCTTGACAAACTTTACAGAAAAATGAAGGAGGTTAACTTAAACTCTGTCCTCGTGTACCGAGACACGGGAACTTATACAAAAGATCCAGCAGCTGAAGAAAGGTGGCACAATGATCATTGCCTCAATGTACCGGTAAACCTTATTAATGTGAACAAGCAGGCAAAAAATATTGTCGTTGATAAGTGTGAAGTATTAGTAAGTATTCATAAGGAGAGATGATTCTTTTTGTTTCCTCAGTAACTGCAATTAAAGAAAATGAAAACACATAGTCAGTATACTATATTGGCTCAACATAGTATAAGGAAAGTTATCTCGCAAGTACAATAGTTGTTCACTTGTTGATCAGTAGAGAGCATGGGGTATTGTGTAAACCGTCGTGGTCAAACGTTAAGTCCATGTTCAACTAGTCCATCTAGTCATCTAACCAGTATCGTGCGAAACAAACTCACATTTGTATCTTGCGCGTAGGAGTGAACCGCCGATAACACGAACGTTGTTCAACAGGCGTCGTCGCTCGAGCGCGCGCGCAATTCGTAAAAAAAATGTCGCTTGCATGTTAACCAGAAAGCGACCAGGTTTGGTTCTACCCAACTTCCTTTGCGGCTTACAGGCAGCTGAGCCTACATGTATAAACACCGGGAGAAAGTGGGAGGAGGGGAGGTGGGGGCTTTTAAGCGAGAGGGGCACGTATACGTGGTAGGCTACTGTAAAATGTCCAACTTACTTCACAAGCAAAATGATCCGAGCACGCTATAAACTAAACGTTAGATCAAAGTAAATTACTTCTCAGTACACTTACGTCATTTTCAAACATCGAGTCTTCCCCATCATTGCCAACCTTGAACCCAAGTACCTTTATAATCGTCACTGTCGAGAACAAGCCGAGACAAGCCCCTAACCAG
>OMLO01004181.1_pt1 | contig 12020 bp, 7 predicted proteins | sample 1674811 | NCBI WGS metagenome assembly OMLO01 (sample SAMN06265003, study PRJEB25207) | coral metagenome | isolation source: Coral host | place: Mexico:La Bocana,Puerto Morelos, Mexico | collected 2008-11-13
CTCGAAACGTCAGCTTTATAACTCGTTACGGTGGCCAATTTACATTTTCAACTTAGTTGATATAACCAAATTACCCTAATAACGGCTGCGGGGGAGACTATGCCCTACCCTACCCATGATAAATGTCCTTATTTCCTACCCAGAATTCTACGGAACAAAAATAGACTGCAATCGAGGCTAAGTTGGCGTGGGGAGGGTTCGATCGTTCTGGACGCGTTGAGATCTCGTATTGCTTGAAGTTTCGCGTTAAAATTACCACTCACTCTGCAGCAGTATGGGAAAGTCAAGCACCTTGCACTGCGAAGTTCAACTGCTAGACGATCAAAGCACAGTTCTGGACCTAGATGTAGGCTTTTTGTATTTTGTAAACTGGTATTTTGGTTCCGAAATGGTGGATCTGTTTATACATAAGATTATGTTTGCTAATATTACCAATAGTTTGCGATCCTACGTTATTCTTTTATGGTTATAAGCGACAAAATGTATTTGCAAAATTTCATTGGGTATATTGAGAGTCTTGCAGAGAGATCCGATGCGATGTTGATGCAATTATTCGCAATTCGCACATGATCACAAGCAAGTCTTATGCAGACATATTCGTCGAATAATTCTTTGAGTAACAAATTGACTAGGATATAGGTATAATTCGTTTAATTTGCTTGGAAAATGTTCAAACTTGATTATTTGTGGTATATGCCCAGCAGTAGTTATTGGTTAGACCAAAACTGATTATGTTAACTGTGCAATTAAGACTAGACATATATAAATTTTCATTTCAAAGAAGCCGTTTACAGTGAGAACATTCCTAGACGAAAAAAAAATTATTTCAAACTTAAACGGAATGTTGACAAAAGATTTAATCTTTCTGATCCTATCTGATCTTACATTGGGTTGTGGTGGTTATTTCTTTACCACGCAATAATTTTTCTGTAACCTTCTTACAAATTTTAGATACAAGTCAGTTGTTGATCATGAATTTGCTGGTGTTTGCCAATCAAGTACAGACCTAGACGTTATTGAATTTCTGCTCTAATAGTACAGGGATCAAATAATATTTGTTTACATGTTGTCTGTGTGGCACTTTTTTTTATCTGAAACTGGTATCCTAAATTCTGGGTTTCTATTGATAAAATGATTATAGTAAAATATTATCCTACATTAGAATAGTGTTGAAGTACCTCTCAGCTGTTCAAAGAGCAAGGAACCAAAGTTTACCATTGTGCATGTTCATGTGAAATGTACTTTGACCAATCTATCTTCGAACCCAGCAGATTACTGTTTTGTTTTGCTTTTTCTCTATTTGAAAATAGCTTAAAATAGCTGAACTTAACAGTGTTTTCAAAAGAGTCCATTCTGAAAGTCCAACAAATAAGTTGTTATTTCAATATTTAATTTTAGTATAATATACCACACAAGTGAATAGTGCTTTTCACACACACATGCTGATTGTCTAGCTCGGAGGTGATTAGCCAAGTACTACCGGTATTCACCTCCGAGTAGCCAAAGAAAAACAAAACGGCTTCCCGTTTCAAATAAAGTTAAGTTACTCTTTGGTTTTGCTAGTTATTCAGCTTGTGTGGTATATACTAAAACAATTATTCACCTTAGTGTCAGTGACAGTGGTGGATATTTACCTCCACTTTGGTGAATAATTGTTAAATATTGTATGTTAAGTTTAAAGTACCTAGAAATTAACTGCTAAAGAGAGTTCAAGGGTTAGAGAATTTGCTAACGAGATGTACAGTGTATGCACACAGTGCCAATTTTTTAAATTATTTGGGAAATTACATTTAGTTTGGAAAACTGAAAGCATGCATGTGTTGTAGGTACATGCCTGTTTGATTTAGAATCACTTAAGTTCTTTATTTGTTGTGTCATACTTTGATAAGTAAACTCTTTTGTGTAATGAATTGTGTTGTGTCTTTATTACCAGTTAAGTCACTTGCTTATAATATTATTTGCAGAAAAATGCAAAAGGCCAGGTTTTGTTTGACAAGATCTGCGAGAAAATTGAAGTTGCTGAGAAGGATTACTTTGGTTTGCGGTACATTGACGAAAAGGATGGGCAGGTATTTTACTAAGAAATATATTTCTACTTTCTAAACAAGTATATATTTTTAAAAGTAACTTGTAGACCTGGTCAACCTCTATACTTACGGTACCATTCAAATGTAAGTTGACAGTCTCAACTCGAAACTCGGTTCTCGATCCTCAAAGTTTTCGATTATCGAGAATTGAGTTTTGAGGCTTGAGTTTCAATTTTCGAGGATCGAGAATCGAGTTTTGAGGATTGAGTTTCAAAGAATTTTTCGAGGATCTCAAACAGAGATTTCGAGGAAAATTCTTGTAAACAATTAAATTCTTGTAAACAAAACAATAGCGATGAACAAAGCAATTGACGCGTGGCTTTATTCTCGCAAACCCGCTTCAAATGAATATTATATACAAATATTTTTTCGTGTTGTACATTTTCTACAAGGCGCATGCGGCTTGCTTATAGGTATCTGCACTGAAGCAGATAACTCATTGACAGCAAGCTAACATTCCCATGTGTGTCTGTGTGGGCTTTTTGACAATAATTTTAGTAAAATACTTACAAAATCAAACATGACGATTTCAAATGAACCTTTTTAAGGTTAAAGAAAAAAGTGGCTTCTTAAGACAGGCAAAACAACAAAGAAGCTCGGGATTCTTTGAAAACGACTCGTTACAAAGCATGTGTTATGGAATTATTTTGGTAGCCAAGCCTCACAATTAGTCGAGTACTGGGAACTGAAATGAGACTGCCAGGTTACTAAGCAGATAAGTTTGAAGCGCGAAAGAAGCTTTCTCCGAGCAGCTTTACGGCTTGTTTGCAGGAAAAATATTGGTTCTTTTTGCAAAAATTGAGGCAGTGAGTATCAAAACCATTCAGGTTTAACATTTAGCGAATAAATGTTGATGTATTTTAACTTTTGAAGCTCTGATAGACGAAACAGATTACTAAGCGAACGTATGTTGTAAACTGTGCTGCCGTTTGTTAACATTAAAAGACAATTGTTCTGCTAATTATTTAACTGATGCTTGGATGTCAAGATGCATAAGTCGAGGGCGATTTTTTTGGACTGATTTTTAGGTCTTAAAAAGGCAGGTACAAAAGTCGGACCAGATCAACTCGGACCGCCAGTCCAAGTTGGATCAACTCAGATCAACTCGGATCGTCTCGGATCATGAAAAAAACAAAATTAAATAAAATTGAAACTTTTACCCATTTGAAGGTTAAAATTCCGGTCAAATGTGGGCCAATCTAAGAAAGACTCGCGACGTTTTTCCGTGTCGTGCCATGTAATCAAGCTGGACTCGTCTAGTGTTCATCCATCCTTGATCCCGTGGCATCGATTTCGACGATCATGGACCCAGGTGAAGGTAAAATCTAGGCCATCTTTCTCACTGAATTTGCATCCGTCCACCAAAATGATAGTTTCAGTAAAATTAAGACTGTAAATATTTGCTTATTTTTCACAGCAAGTTATGTTTTTTTTTGTGAGAAAGCAAAGATGGCAAGGTGAGTGTTGTGCATATTGTAATGAAGAAGACGAAGAAGTGGAAACTATCATTTTGGTGGTTTGCAAATTCAGTGAGAAAGATGGCCAAGATTTTACCTTCATCTGGGTCCATGATCGTTGAAATCGATGCCGCGGGATCAGGGATGGATGAACACTAGACAAGTCCGAGTGGAACTGGCACTTACAATACAAAATGGTGGCTTGATTACAGGGCACGACACAGAGAAACGTCGCAAGTCTTTCTTAATCTGGCCCACTTTTGACCGGAATTTTAACCTTCAAATGGGTAAAAGTTTCAATTTCATTTAATTTTATGTTTTTTATCATGATGGTTTTTTATCGTGGTCTCACAGCACTTCACTGATCTGGTTCTTGTGGGACGTTAAAGAACGCATTACACTGTACGAAAAGAGTAGGGGACGTACATGTAGAACCCGGTGTCATGGTCTATCTGACTTGTGCCGGTCATTGGTCTGGGGTGGGTAAGGTGAGATCATACATGGACTGAAGTGGCTGCAAAGTGCGCCTTCATATGCTGACGTCCGATCTCACCTCTCTGGTTCCTCCGCAATTCAGCCTCTGGCTGCAAGGGAGGAAATTGACACCAACTATCTCCCATCTCTCATCTCTCATCCCTCATCCGAGACGATCTGAGTTAATCTGAGGTGATCCGACCCGGACTGGTGGTCCGAGTTAATCCGGTCCGACTTTTGTACCTGCCTGGTCTTAAAAGGTCGACTTGGGTAAATATGGTACTTCATATTCCAGATGCTCTCTGGGCTTTTTGTGTTTGAAATACTTTGTAGATGGCAAAATCAGCCATCTGCTCCAACAATACAAATAAACCATGTTGTTGTAATTATGCCATCAACCACAATTGTGACAGCCCTGCAAAGTGCTCTTGGTAAGTGTTTTTTGTAAGCGTAGTTTTACATGTAGTTTAATGAGAAGTTCACTCTTGGTTACAGTATAATTGGTTGGACCCATTGAGGCCTATCAAGAAACAGCTTAAGCACGGTAAGGCTTGTACATACACACGTAATTCCTTTTTTAAATGAACACAGTGTACATTTTGTCCTTTTCTATACAATATGTTTCTTAAAACTTTTGTTGGAATATCGTGAGTCGGACTTGTCAAGGTAATTTGTAAAAGGAAAGATTGTTGTCACTTAGTCCTACAACTCCTCCTATAACTTGCACTTAATCCAAATAATCTGTAGAACTCTGTGTGTTCATCTAGATGGCGGTTGTAAACTTGCTTATTTTTCCAGGTCCAGTGAAACTACATTGTAATGTTCAAGTATGACCTGGAAACAAAGTAAAAAAATATAGTTTAAATTGGTGTTATTGAAATAATCTGGGAAGATAAAGTTGGCCTGTAGACAATTCTAGCTCAAAAGGGGAGTTTTTTCTTTATAGAACCATATCATTTCTACTTTGCTGTCAAGTTTTATCCACCCAACCCAACTGCGCTTGTTGAAGATATCACAAGGTAAGAAGGTACATGTAAAAATTACAGGACATAGATTACTGTATAATTGTACTGAAAAGTAACATTGGTTTTGCATTACTATACTGCACAATTGGCTTGAAAATCTTGTCCCACTTTTTCAAAAGTGAATGAAAACTAATCTTAAAATTTTTGCTTGCACACATCTTTCATGCTTCATGTCAGCTACATGACTGCACAGTATTTACTTTGGAATGGTTGGTTCATTGGATTGTCTGCATCTTTTGTCACTGGCTGGAGCCAGTACAGTATTTTGGTCTTGGTTTTATAACACTCAGTTGAAAACTGCTCTTATGCAACAAGTTAATGTGTTAGCAAACATGCAGCAACATGGCAGAAATGATGCAGCAAAACTCTGCATGCTCTGACAAAGCTCCTCTTCTGAGTACCGGTACCTGCCAAATTCTGTTGCTTACATGTACAACATTCATAAAAGATTTAACTCTTGAAATGTCTTAATCTACATACCTTGTGAATGATATCTTTGTGAATATGCCACAAATTTTATTGTTTGAAATCAAAAACATATCATTTATCACTTCTACAGTGCTAAGACTTGTGCACTGAAATTTCTATCCGACCAGTGTTTTACTGTTTGAACAGTTGTTTTTCGACTATTAGACGATCATTTGATAGTTGTTCAAAAGTGGGTGTCCAGTGTATGACTTTTATGTGTAACTTTATTCCGAGCAGACCAACAAAGTATTTCATGCAGAATGTATCTGTGTAATTTTGTACTTTTTTATAGGTACTTGATGGTTCTACAACTCAGAGAGGATCTTCTTAAAGGAAGGTAAGAAAGATATGAAAGACACTAACAATAAGAGTTTTCTTTGAGCAATATTACTCATGGGGCATAGCCAAGCTGACCATCACTCACAGAAAACAAGGGGCGAGTAGTTTATTGTTTCAGTAGACATTCCAATGGATAGCAGCACAAACCTACAATTTTGTGTATTTTTAAGCCTAAAATTAAGAACAATTTTCAGTGCAAAAAGCAGGGAGTGAATAGAAAACGTTGAGAGAACACATGTTTTAAATAATTCATTGGTTTGTCAACACAGGGATTTTTAGAGTCAATGTAACATTACAAAATAAAAAAAAAACATTACAAAATTAAAGAAAGCTCAACACATGACAATAATAAAGCAAAGAGAAGACAAAGGTTGAATAAGAAGTAGGCGTTTGAAATTTGTCAAGGATGGGCTAAGTTTGAGCGCAGGCTGCAACTCATTCCACAGCAAGGTCTCTCTATATTGAAAGGTCCTTTGGTTGTCAGCAGTGCAGAAGAGAACCACTACAAATTTTCAATATGAAGTATATAATGTGCTTCACTATTGCCGTAATTGCATTTATGTGACTGTGATCTCTGAAGAGTACTTGTAATTTAATTATTCCTAAGTTGAGTTAGGACAATCAGTTTGTTAATGATCTTATATCACTGGACCTTTTTTCTGTGGATATTTTTCTATAAAAAGACACTCCTGTGAAGAAACACTGTGATCGCTGCCAAAAACCAAGAAATCTACATTTTAATGGCACATTCTTCAATATCATACCTAATTTCCCAATAACCTTCTTGTCCCAGTCCCAGAAAGATCAGGCTTTTTGCAGGATTTGAAAAGTGGGTGTCCAAAGTGTTGTATACATGTAGGGTCTGCTCAAATGAACATGATATTATTTATAAGGTTACATTTGAACAGTGAGGTGTGTTCTATTTTTGTAGATTACAGTGCTCTATTCCTATCCATGCTCTTCTTGGCTCATTTATTGTGCAAGGTAAAGCCAATTAAATTTATATTGTAAAGTTGGATGCTACTGTATCTTAAGGTCACTTGTGCATGTACATTTTCATGTAGGTGAACTATTTAAAAGGTCTGGCTTGATATTTTTAAAATAGAAAGGTACATGTAGGTACAAATGTAGTGGTAGAAAATTCATTTTCAAGGGGTGCAAGATACATGAACAGCGAAGTGGAGGGTGCTAATATGACCTTGTGAACAATACTCTACAATGTACATTGTTGTAAATGGTGCCAAACAAATAAACTTACTGTAACTGAGGCATTTACCGAAAAGACATACATGTGTATTTTGTTATTACTCATTTACATGTATTTACATGTACTATAGAGCGCTTTTCAAAAACCAAAACCAATTACTCAGCCAACCTCAAACCGTAGTAAAACCAAAACCAAAGTTATCGTAAAATTACTTTCGATACTCAATTGAAAACGGCTCTGTACAGTATGGAAACTAATTTTGCAAAAGACTTTTACATTGTATCTTTTAAGTTAGTGTGTGAATGTACAGACTCTTATCACATTAGGTATATGTTGTATTTGTTGCACCTAAACCGTCCCATGTATTATAATCACTGTTTTTGTAGCTGAAGTTGGAGACTATGATCCTGAGGAACAAGGAGAAGGTGCAGGATATCTTTCAGAGTTTAAATTCTGTCCGAAGCAGGTACTAAAATAATAAGTCTTCATTACCCTTTAATATTATCATAGAATAAGCCCTACCTAAGAGTGATACTAGTCATTGAATACCTTGTTTTGGCAGGTGTTAATTGACCGTTATCGAGTCCAATATCAAAGAAGTTCAGTATAAACCAAAGCTGCATACCTTGGTCAATTTTTTAGCTGCGGTATGGTCGCCATATTGCACAACATTATAATTGTTTTTAGTCATAAGATGCATGCACCTGTGATCCATGCTTCTAGCCATGTCAACCATGAAAAAGAGTTGCATGGTTTTCTATTCCTATGATTGCATGTGGTTCTGCTCTGCTTCGGGGTCCTTTGCACCAGTATGCAGAACAGACAGGTGAGGAGAATAAAGAAAGTAATCAAGTAGGATATAGTATGTTTATATATAATTATATGTATGCAGTGTACATTGTACATGCATAGATGTACACTACCACCAAATTCCCAACAAAAAAAAATAAAAAGGTATTTTCTCCATAAGTAATTCAATAGAGACATACATTTATTATATACATGTGAGAGTATCAACCCTTTAACCCCCAAGGGGGGGCTCCCTTTGATGAATAAAATGGTCTGGCATTAGACAGACAGTAACATCTACGAGTCACTCTTGGGGAGTAAAAGGTTAATGGATAATACAATGCTCATAAAATTCATGCAAAACCACAGCTGGGACAGTGTGACCAGTTTGTTTTTCCTATCCTCACTGGTGAGGATATCAAATGATGATTTCATTTCCTGCATTTTCATGGTTAATTGTGTACACACAAGAAAATTACATGGTATGAATTGTATTCTCTTGTGTTAAAAACAAACTTTTATTCACTTGCTGCGCTCATTCATTAAAATAGTATGGTTTTGGCCACTGGGAAATAAAACTCATATCTTTGTGCCACTGTGTAATATCCGCTGTGAAACGTGAACTGCATTATATGTATTGAAAGATGAAGCCACTGTGGCAAGTGGTACTGCAGTTTCTCGTGGTAAGATGTCAGCCTGCTGTTAAATATACTTTTTATCTAGTACATTTGCAAAGTTTCTACTGTGATGAAAATATACCTTTCTTTATTGTTTTTGTAGCCAGATGAGATGCTTCAAAAAGTACACGAGTTTCACAAGAAACACAGGTCAGATTAGCACCCACTTCTGTATTACAATGTGCAGTTCTAGAGAAATACCCATACTCCCTTCACAGGTGGGGATTAGAATTTCTTGGTGGCAGGGACGTGGGTAAGGGTGGTGTAGGGGTTCTGTAAAACGAAAACATTTAAAACAATGTATGAAGCTTAATTGGAATTTCTGGATGGCGGCAAGTGGGGGATCTTGGAAAAACTCCCTTCCGTGACAGAGGTGTGCATATTTTTCCAGAAATACATGTATACAGTGTACTAAGCAAAGAGAATACTTTGCAACTGAATTATGTCACAATCAATTAAACTTGTCATGACTTTCAAGAACCCAAAGATTTCACTGTCCGTAACCACAAACCAGACATACATACACAGTGGTACATTGTACCTGGCCTGTCAGATTTGAAACAATCAACAGGGCTGTCATTAGGTTTTCAAGCAGCTGTCGCATGCAAGTTATCACCCATAGCAGTGAAATATGTGGCCAATGGGCATGTTCTGAAGGCCCGAAAGGACCTGAGCATCTAGGGGGGTCTGGGGCATGCCCCTCCCCCAGAAATTTTGAACATGAAACTCCTGGAAATGCATTTTCCTGCTTTCTAGGGCATGAAAATGGCAATTTTTTCTAATCTGAAATGCTGATAAAACAGAGGGATAATAATTATGCAAGAGTACGTCATCAGCAAATAGTGAAATAACATCTTTGTTGCACCAGCCTATGCAAGTGGTCCTTATTTTATTTGAAATTATTTGACATGTGATGGAAATGCATGTATGCTATTCATTTCTTTACAAGTAAATATAATTATGAAAGATCATACAACGTATATTTTAATTTCAGAGAAAGACATGAAAACATTGTCTTTTTGATTTATCGTCACAGTTATATGCCCAACTTAAGCAGTTGTGAAATTAAAGCTGGACAAAAGACTGTACAGGCTTGAATGGGATTCGAACCCATGACCTCTGCGATACTGGTGCAGTGCTCTACCAACTGAGCTATCAAGCCAACTTGGAGCTGATCACATTGTGATTGTGTAATATGCATGCCTGTATTTGGTGGAGAATGCAAGTGAATATATGAAAGATCATAACTGCTGAGAAAGATCTGAATAATTTTTTTCAGGCCTCATTTCACAACTGCTTAAGTGATGATCGATCATGTCTTCATATCTTTATGAGTGATATTTGTACCCTGCAGGGGAATGACACCAGAGGATGCCGAGTTGCAGTATTTGGATAATGCCAGGAAGCTTCCCCTGTATGGAGTTGACCTCCATCAAGCTGTGGTGTGTACCATTTCATTTTTGCACCAGTTAGTTGCATAGCCTTAAGCCTGGTTGGTACTTGTGAGATAATTGCAAGTGCAAATGGAAGCATAAGTGCAAGAAAATGCTAGTGTGAACCAAGGTGAAAGAAGAATAATTAGTAGAGGTTGTTATACTATTTCGAGTTCAATTTGGAATTAGTTTGCATGAGTGAGTTTTACAGAAAGCTGAAATTGCATTGAGCTGGTTTTTGAAGTGGGCTTACGTGTCCACTTTATCTGCATGTAGGATGTCATTTGATGTAACTCTCATCCACTTTGTTGTAAAATTATTGTCACAATTAAAACATTATTATCTTGCACCTGACTGACTGATGCACTCATACCTCAACTTTTGAATGTGTTTGGTTGTTTGGTGAAGGAAAAATACTTGAAGCTCCTCATACGATTGTTTTAAACACATTTCAGGATGCAGAAGGACAGCCTGTGATTATTGGTGTGTCTGCATGGGGAATTCACATCTTCCACAACAACCGACTGATCAACAAATTTGTTTGGTAAGCATAGAAGTTGTGGAGGCAATGGCAGGAAGGCTTCTTGATATACAAGTTTAAATTTATGTTATTGACAGACTTGACTGACTTTTCTTTGCACAAGGAAGTCACTTATACACAAAATTATCTTCAGTTTTTTTTTTTTGTTGATAGAGCCAATGATGTTATCACCCAAAAATATTTTTAGTCAAATGTAATAATAATAATTATTTGGTGACTCTTAATTGCCTAGAATTTGGGGGAAAAAAGTGTAATGCATCTTGCTTTGTTTTTGTGTGCAATCACATTGTGTAAGGTACCGTAACCTGTTTATGTTCTGGAAATTGTTAGACCTTGCATGCTAACATGCCTTTGTAACGTTTGAACCTACAGTTGGACCCAACCAATTCGAACTCGGTTGTTTACAATTCCCTGTTATTTTGAACTCAAAACCATAACCCTTGGATTTGCACTTCAGTCATTTTCTCTGAGAGTTCAAAATAGTTAACTTGTAAATAGTAAGGTTTTTCAAAACAGCAATCTGTAACCATGTCTATGCCAATGAAGTTCGTTCAAAAGTTGTTTTATTTAATGTTTTCTGTGGATGTAATCTCTTATGATATGTTAGGCAGAAGTTCCTCTTGATCAAAGTTGAAGAACTGAAATTTCAATGTTTGTATCTTGTGATTTTGCAACAGGCCCAAGATTGTAAAAATTGCCTTCAAAAAGAAGAAGTTTACATTAACAATCAGACCAGCAAGTGAGGTAAACATGCCATTGTTTTGCCTTTAATAATAATTATTTCTTTTGTAACATAGCATGCACACTGGTTCTACCTTATTCCTATTGAGCCATTATGGTAAAAATCTCTCTTTATTGGTAAATAACATGACATGTGCAGATTCATTTTAGCTGCAAAATTTCTCTCAAGTTTAGCTGCAGTTTTCTTTTACTAAAGTTTTGGCAGTGTGAACATCATTTTGAACAATCCGAACCCTACTTCAATTGTTTGACTTTTATAAAGTTGAGAAGTTGACTAAAACTTGAGTTTTTTTAGTCTTTTTGTCTACATTTTCATCAGTTGAAATGACAATTCATTGACAATTAATTTCTAGAAATCAGGTGAAGCGTTTTTGTTAAAATTGTTGCTCAACTGATTGTGGCCTGATTTTAACCAAGCAATAGGATCGTTGTTTTGTTTTCTTTCACTGTGAATAATGAGAACTTTGTAGTCAGTCACAAATTATACATGCTTTAGCGCATATTGCCACAATGTTATAAAATAATTGGTTTATGCTTTAAGCTGTGGATATATTGGGAAGTTTGGAGAGCACTCCAAAAGCTAGAGTTGCTCTGGGCTTCATTCAAGCAACTCTTACGCTTCTCTTTTGTTCTCCAAACATCCTGTGTGCATCCAGAACTCAATATGCACATGCTAAGCACAAACCATGTATTTAATATTTTCTATACTTGTTGTAATTGCTTGATTCTACTTTTGAATAAAACTCACGTATATGTTATTGTCTGTCTCATCCATTTTATTT
>OMLO01004182.1_pt1 | contig 12020 bp, 12 predicted proteins | sample 1674811 | NCBI WGS metagenome assembly OMLO01 (sample SAMN06265003, study PRJEB25207) | coral metagenome | isolation source: Coral host | place: Mexico:La Bocana,Puerto Morelos, Mexico | collected 2008-11-13
GTTGTTGTTGTTGTTGTTGTTGTTGTTGTTGTTGTTGTTGTTGTTGTTGTTGTTGTTGTTGTTGTTGTTGCTTGTTGGTTCTTGGTTCTTGGTTGTTTGGTGTTGTTTTTGGGTTTGTTTTTGTGTGTTGGTTTTTCTGTTTTGGTTGTTGTTGTCTTTGCTCCGCCAGATCACCGCGTTCCTGATGGATCTATCACATCCACCTATCTTGCTTACTGCTGGAATCTCTCGGATTCATGGCCGGTAGCATGATACACACGTTTTACATTTCTGTAAATGGACTGCCAGCATCTTCGAGATCAGCCGCGGCCGGAGATTTAAAAAAACTTCGAAAGGTTTGCGGTCTTTACTGGGCCTGCCAGGGCTAAAACTCGGGCAAAATTTTGGAAGTGCAGATTGCGAGGCTTATGGTCTTTGCTGGGCCTGCCACGGTCAAAATTTCGGACTTGGAATTTCTAAGGTTTGTGGTCTTTGCTGGGCCTGCCATGGTTGAAATTCTCGAACTCCAGTTCCACATGCCCTTACGGTTGAAATTGGACTCCAGATTGCGGACTTCCAGTATATCAGGCTTATGATGTACCACCGTTTTTCGAGTTATAAGTATTACGTGGCAGGAAACAGTCTTCCTCACCAAGTCTTGTTGTTCCTGGTTATACGTATTCTTGCTGAGAGTTGTGTGGCTTGGTAGGAAACAGGCTTCCTCACCAAGTGCATCTGGAACTCCAGTTTGTAAGGCTTGTGGTCATTTCTGGGCCTGCCACATGTCCTTGGGATGAAATTTTGGAACTCGAGATTGTAAGGCTGTGGTCTCTGCTGGGCGTGTGACGGGCAAAATTTTGAAAGTGCAGATTATAAGGTTTATGGTCCATGTTGGGCCTGCCACGGATAAAATTTTGGAACCCGAGTTTGAGTGTTTCCTGCACCTGCCGCGGATAAAATTTTGAAGCTTCAGATTTTAAGGCTGTGGTCTCTGCTGGGCCTGCCACTGCAAAATTTTGGATGAAACGTGGAACTCCAGTTCGTCCGATTTATGGTGCCAACTTTGCTTGCCGGCTGGCTCAGTGGTTGCTGTGGTCTGATACCTCTGTGCTGTGCCGCTGTTCTCCGGAAGCGAGACTTCTAGCGGGCGATCATTTGGCGTATAGCAGTCAGAGCATACCTCGCCATTTGCAAACGGGATGGAGCCACTCCATGAACTGGCACCAAGCCAAATGTACACACGGAAGTGCAAAATCAACAGGCACGCAGCAGACAGCAGACACATCTTCCATGTCAAAAAACACATGTCGTTCATTAACTCGACGATGCGACGCATAGGCTCCCCCATGAATGCTCCTCTGACACTAGCAGCATCCATGTCGTGGCGACTGAAGACATAGACTGCAATCAACAAGCTCAAAGTCTTCGCGCAGAGCACCGGCCTCGATGTCACGGTTCCGTCGCTGTACTAGTTACTAGTCGAGTCCGACGGGTCAGATCATCTACATCGGCACCGTCAGCTGCATGAGACAAAAGCACGCAAGAATTCAGCCAAGGCCACCAAGTCAACGCTACCTGGACCTTCTGTCCTGCCACATAACCACCATGCAAAATATCAAATGTATGAGTGCAGACCTGAAGGATGAAAAATGCAAGTGTTAAAATGAGCCACAACTCTCAGACAGTTCTCCTGAGAAGCTATGATCAGAAGTATCAACGCAGAAGAGACGGTTCCCTAGTAAAAAATTGTGAGTGAAGAAATGAACCTTGGTGAACTGAGATACCTGCTCCTAGAAGCTGGCAAAGACAGGGCCGAAAAGCCTTCTTCCACAGTCGCGCCAGGCGGCGCAATGGTCAAAAGCTACTTCTGGAAGTGTCCAAGAAGAAAAAATCCAGTGTTCTGTATGGTGTGACATGAAAAGCTTTCTGAAACAGAAATTCGTGAGCTTTGCACAAATGTGGAAAGCAAAGGCTGCGCCCCCCACTTCCCCCAATCTCAATGTTGACAGCATCGACAAGATTTATGACAGAACAAGGGCAACACACGGGTCATGAAAGCCAAGCCCTACAGCCTAGCATCTGTTTGCGCAACGAGTTCACCAAACAACCTTTACATGTGGTGGGGCGTGGGGAAGGTCCCCCTGGAGGAAAAGCACCGTGTATGTCTGAAATGTGAAGAGCCCCACAGCAGTTTTCAAAACCATGTGCGACTCCCATTTTGGAAGTCCCAAAGCCTGCCTCGGATTGTTCCTAGCAAGGGCGCATTGCAGTGGCTTCCATAGACGAAAACCCTATTGTTCTGCAAAGTTGTGTTTTAGTGTAGGTTGGTTAGTGTGCTTGTCCGTTTTTGGCTTGCATTTTTTGCACTTTTGAAAAGCATGTAATATTGACAGCATTTGCTTATAGAGCCCATTGTCGAACAAAGAAACAAAATATCTTTTAACCTTCCAAAATTCTTCTGCAGACCTGCTTAAATGTGATTTCCTCTAGCTGAGTTTTTGGCGCTGAAGAAGCTGTAGAAAAGGACATTTCAGCATAGACTACAGTTTTTTTAGCTGCAGCCGATCAAGCAATAAGCGTGGTCGGTCAATTTAGCTCCTTCGTAGGTAGAAGCGCCATGAGAAGACTAGTGACTCAGGCAAAGCGGAGGCTTTTTCCAGTTGGAAGAACAAGAGCAGAACAAGCAACAAAAACACCAAACACCAGCAAGCCACCCGGGACATGTGTCAAAATTAGCCGAGCAAGGTCAAACCTAATGCCAGGTGAAACAGCCCTCTCATACGCTCAGAAGTTCTCCTCAATGACGTAGTCAGCAAGTCTCCCAAATAGCTCATCCTGCAGCCCCAAGTCAATTCCTCTGCCAGTATAGTTGTAAACAGAGCCACGTCCAAAGCATCTCCCACCTTAAAGCATATTCATCACCCTGCGCAGTCTTGCTAGCATCATAGTCACCCATCCCTGACATAAGGTAGCGAAGCAGGTCCCTTCCTTCGATAAGTCCCTTGGTCTGTTAACGGATCGATTGTCATCCAGGATTGGACGTTGCAGCTCTCAAAGTCATCAATGGTTGCATGGATATCCAGAGGTGCCGTGCCGGTTGTTACCTTCATATGCCCGCTCAAGCCATCTTTGGCCTTGCTGACGGCGGCAGAACAGTTGTTGCCAGAGCTCTTCGCGCGTGAGCCTTGTAGGTTGGCGGACAAGCAATTTTTGCTCAAGGCTAGCCCAGTCAATATCCATCTCCTCCCAAAAATGTTTGGAGCGGAGCCATCTCCTTTCTTCGCGACAGACGATCAGATGAAGAGGAAGTCGAGGAGGAGCCAGAGGCACTGTCCCAAGAAGAGGCCACCGTTGTTTAAATAAACAACAGTTAAAAATTAAGCTATCAATGCCAAAAACCATAGGTTTTGGAGCATGTTCCATGACCATGGCAAGCATACAAACCCATGCTTGAACATGCACAAGGCATGCATAAACATGCATTCGTTATCCTCAATTCCTCATCACGGCACAGTTTTGGTGTATACGTGGTCACTTGCTGCAATTTTTGGCCATAATGTTGCCATGGTCGCAAAATTGCCAGTAGTTTTGTTACATTGTGAGCATGTAACAAACAAATCGTGCCAACAGTTCGTCAGAATACTTGAGCCAGATTATATTACAAAACAAAACCTTTATATATATATAAAAGGTTTTGCCCACAGTGCTGGAAATTCCCAAAACTGGTTTCAAAAAAATGGACTCTGCATGACGGTCGGATCTGAGCGCTCTTTTTCACCACCATGCACAATCGATCATATCAAGCAACCAACTCGCCTGAAAACCGAAGGCATATATTGATCACATATCGGTGCAACGTCAGCTTAGACATGTGACGAGGGTGCGTTTTTTCCGCTACCCGTTTGCTCCTTGCAATGAAATCCTCATCGCTGTAATTCATGAAGTACCTCGGGTTTTTTGGAAGAAACTGACACACAAGGTGACCTAGCTGGTGCACCTTGGGCCGCATATGGTATCGTGCAAGACGCATCGCAATTGCCCTTTCAGCAAGAAGATTCAGAGCGCAACGGAATACCATATATGCACGTCTGAATTCACAGGCACCATAGTGTGACAGCATCCTGCCATGTTTTAACATGACCAACTCCATTGTAGCAAGGCCGCCCATTAAGCCCTTCATCCACCTGAATTGGCGGCGGCTAAGTTGCGACGATCAGATCATGTTACAAAACATTGGACGCTAGATCCATGAAGAGTGCAAGTCACCAGTTCTTAAAGTTTAAATTATTGGATGCTCTCGGCAATAATCGCCGGCCAGGCACAAAAACGGCTCATCATCGCATTGGATTTGCATGAGCAGCGAGCTGCACCACAAAATCATATAACGACAGGCTGTTGCCGACAAAATCTTTTGCGAAACGGCGACATAAGCATTTCCACCAGCAGGCCGCAAAACAGCCACAGTGAAGAAACGGCGGGCTGCTCGGTCAGGAACACCTGAGATGCAAAAAAAGAGGCTCTCACGATCTAAGTACGGTTTTTGACTCGCAATGTCGTACATCGGAAGTTTTTCAACTGAATTTCTGGTTCAAAATTTTGCATTGATACATGCACACCTATATACATAAATAAACATATGTATATATATATATAAAGATATATTTGCAGAATTTGTGGAACATGTTGGGCCCCCTTTAATTCCAAATCGTTCACGGTTTTGTTGCATGAAACCAAAGAAAACTACTTGTGTTTGATCCCAGGCTCTTGTTGCATCAGCCCACTCTTTATAGTTGCCCCATAGGGTCCCTGTGCACTTGCTTATTTCAGTGGGCATTATCGCACCAAAACCATCTGAAACTTTTCGAGGTAAGTTAGACAACTTGCCTCACGATCTCATTCCGTTACCTAGCTGCATCCAGTGCGGGAACATGATTCCCATCATCTTGGCCAAGCATCTTGTCTATCAAGGCCCAGCATCAGAGATTTGGCCCACCGCTTGAGATCCAATGGAGCTGCCTGGGGATCATCCAGGGTTTTAGACAAGTGGTCACAACAACAGAAATGGAGAGTCTTGGATTGAAATATGTTCATGGCAGTTTCAACTTGATTTGATTCGTTTGCAATCTTGGGTCAACATGGGACCAAAACCAACAAATGCTGAGGAAAGAAGATGCCATTGCCTTTTGAGTTTAGTGTCAAATCTGTATCTTGGAGCAACGCTTTCACCTTTTAGTCAACTTTAGTCACATGCAGCAAAGCCACGTGATTGGTGAAAAAGGTGGTTCTCCGCTTTGGTGTTTGCACCTCAGGACTGGGAGGATAGCCATACTCAGTCTGAAAAATGGATTGAGCAACATCTGCTCTTGCCTCATGAAGTGGTGGGGTGTTTCCTCCGAGAGGGAGAAACCCAAAGGATGATTGGCTGTGTTTCTTGCCTTGTTTCTTTTACAATGTTTTACAATTTTACAACTGCACTAGGACTGATGGTGAACTTAGGATCCTGCTGGTTTTTGGGACTTTGAAAAAGGCAGCTCGTGGTTTCAAGCACATCCAGTTCTTTCTGTGCCCCGGCTCTGAACAACAAATTGCAATTTAAGTTGTCACATCAAATGCATTCCCACGCTGCAGTCTGTATTCACTTTTTGTTGCCTGTGCTGGCAATAAGGGCCCAGAAACCGATCTCAAATATGTTATACCAATGAGATTGTTTGGCGACGGGGCTGAAGCCCACAGCAACTTGAAAAATGAAACGCCAAAACGAAACATATCATTTGAGGTTTCTCACAACATGCCCAGTGTACTTGTGATGGAATTATGATGATGTGCATTTGTGGATTTACTCTCTTTCAGTTTTTGTTGCCCACACTGACATTAAGGAAAGCAAAAATATGAGATGTTCACTGTCCAATTTCCTTTATGTGAAAGTTCGAGCACGCTGGACAATCGCATCCTGCTGCCAAGCTGCATTCATGGCTGGTAGATCCAACTGCACTGATTGCAACGCTGTAGATTGACCATGGCTTGCATCGAAGGCTGGCTGTTGTGAATTCTACTTATAGCAAACATGATGCCCGTCACAAAGTGCTGGAGTGCTTGTCATGGAGCTTCAATGTGTTATGTAATTTGGCTGCCAATGCTTGTGCAAGATGTCAGTTTGTTTTGGTGCAGAATTCATCGAAATTGCTAGGAAACTCTATGGCAGTTCATCCATGATCGTTTGTTTACCTTTGTGACTCAAAACAATGAGAAACCTGAGGTGATGGAAGGTATCCAACAACGGATCCATGGGGCAGACCATTTGGGCCCAGTTACAATCCTGCCCGTTGGAAAGTGGCTGGTAAAGCAATTGGTGAAGTGCCTGGTCACCCGGGGGTCATATGGCGAGGTGCGCTAGAGGGAATACAGTCAGACCAGGATTTTCTTCGACTGATGTTTGACCTGCAAAGAACTGCGTCCCATCAACTTCATTGTCATTTTTGCGATTCAGTACAATGGCTTTCTACTCGCTCTGAAATTGGCCCCCTTAACAATGTTGAAAGCCTTTACACAATTTTTGGACCACGAGAAGGTGATGCCTCGAAGCTTGGGAATTGTTTACATCCGTTGTGAATATTTTTCACCATGTGTAATTTGGGATGTGTGTGTTCGACCTCAGTTTTTTCATCCTGGGATCCTCTTATACATCGACTTAGGATTATAGGTCGCGAGCAGTTTGTTGAACTTCACGGCGAATCTCCTATCACCAAAGTTGTTGGTTTTGAGCCTTCACGCATTTTGGCGGCATGGTTTCGCTGGCCACCAAAACAGTTTTTGAACAAGGATTTGAAATCAACGAAATCCAGTCTGAATATATTTAGGGCTCAAAGAAAGATTTCCATAGTTTGAATTAAGATGCAGATCTGCATACTGAAAAAATACATACAGATTTATGATGCATATGTACGTGCGGAAAACAATAAACAAACATATTTTGATGTACACCAAAAACATGCTCCAATTGAGCTGCTCAAAATTGTTTCGCTGGTTAACATACCGAGGCATACTGCCAGATTACATGCACATAGTTCACCTTGCATTGGGGGTCGATGCTCTTGGAAGTGTTTTGATGGATCTGGTGGACCACCCGGATGGATTAATAGCTGGAAGTTCCCGTGAGAACAAGCTGACCATCAAAGTATTGAAAAACAACTCTCTAGGTTAGATGATGTTTTCATTGGGGCTCTGGCTGACAAGACTGTTGATTGCATTGAAACTCGCCTCATGGAGTTCAAATGTTTCCAAATAAATGGTTTGCTGTTCAAATGTTGGGAAATCATTTGTCAAAGGGATGCATGATTTGCCCGCCTCTCCTGAACCCAGTAGACTGAAGAGTTCAGTCACAAGTTCCGATACAGTGCTTTGCAAGCTGGTAATCCATGCAGCATTTTCAGATGGCTTTGACATCCGAAAACGACTACTATATAGGTTTGTAAGTAAACCTGAGCGTATTTGAAGAAAGTTGTTTGTACTTTATGATGTACTTTCTGAAGTAGAAGTTGTTTGTACTTTATGTACTTTCCAAAGTAGAAGAAGGTTGTTTGTACTTTTTCAAAAGTATTCAGGAAATTGGACACTGCACATGTGAGATCAGAGGATGTTGGAAGATGCCGACACTTAGAATAATATACTTAACGCCTTCCATGTTTTGGACGACATGAGTATGTCACTATGTGTTTGAACCAAAACAGTTCTATCAAGAAACAACTGGTCTTTGATTGATATGCAGTCACCGGCGCAAAGGTAAGTCAGATCGTGCAGCTACACTGGATGGCTTCAGAAAGGCCTGCAGTCTCAATGGAGGACAGGCAGTTTTTTTTCGATGCATCGGTTGATCTCCACTCCACAGGGCTCACACTGATCCCAGCAAGACTCACAGCATTATTATGACTCGCCTCCTCAGTAAACACCCTGTATACAATTGATCATGGATGGCTGACAGCGATGTTGTCAGATCAAAATTGAAAAACGTCACCCCAAAGCAGCAATCGGTAGATAGCTAGGCTTCCTCCTCATCATCGTAATCATCATCTTTAAGTGGTTCAATTTCATCATCATCGTCCTGTTCTTGCTCTTCCTTTGCCTGCAAATTCCCAAAGACACTTTCTTTTGCGGCCTCTTCATGAGTTCTTTGTTTCTTTACCTTCGCCTTTGCTTTTGCTTTGGCCTTCGCTTTCGCACTTGGATCTTTGGCCTTTGTTTCTGCCTTCAGGCCTTTGTCAAAACTGAATGTGGTGTTTTCAGTTTAGAAGTTTGCTCAAACAAAGCTTTTCAGCTTGGGTGTTTTCAGTTTGGAATTTTGGGAGTTTTCAAGAAAAGTGAGGAAAGGAAAATGATACACATCAAGAAAACATTCTTAGATTCAAACGACGGTCGTGGGCTGAAACAATCACGTCGGCATCTTTGATCTTTTGGGCACAGTCCTGCAAACAGGAACGCTATACCAGATTGATGATGATTGACTCTTTGCGGCATTGTTCACTCTTCCTTCAAAGTGCTTTCAGAATGTTGAAGAGAATCCAGCAGGGTGTCAATATCAATCCCCTTGAAGACCTGGTCATTCAACCTTGGTATATGAGATCATTCACTGTGGTCATTATGGCAAAAATCAGCAGTTTCAGTTTTGAGATGTTTTGAGCTCACTACGCAGCGTAGATCTTGTCAGCTTCTTTGCGGGCTTGTCCCAAATTGGCAATCAAAGCCTGACCAGAAGCAACCAACCCAACGGCGATCTGAGGAACATCCATCAACATCGAGCCTCCTGGTGTGCAATGCCTTTCGAAGACAGTTTGGAGGCCGCACTTCTTGCTTTGTTTGCAAGCGCTTGGATCCTTAGTGGTTGATTATGGGGGTTTTAAAGATCAAATAGGGAAAAAACATTGGGAATGAATAGCTATTTGAAGAAAAGTTTCTGGCTCATACCTTTGTCAAAGTCCCTTTGTTTCTTTTCTTGTTCTGTTGGTGGAAGCCTCTCTTTGACCTCACGTGGCTTTGGTTTTTCATCCTCAATAGCCAGCTGCAGTTGCATCGGGTCATTGGATGAAGTAGCGGCCTTTTGCGTGATAACAGCAGCAAGACTATCACGCATGGCACGGTTTGCACTAACTTTGGCGCTTCCTTTGATTTGATGGCCAACTTCTGAAACAGAGCCTGTTTCATCCTCGATGCATTGGAACACCTTGTAGATCCTCTTCCTTTCATTGGTCGGGTCCTGGCATGCAGGTATGAAAGATATATCCACTATGCGCTGAAGATGGCAGTTCGATGAAGCTGGGACAGCACAGGTCCTGTGGATGTGGTTTGCCTTTTTGGCCTGAGGTCAAAAAATGGTTGAAGGATAATGTTAAAGAAACTAAGAAGTGGTGCATACAACCAATCAGACTGGGTACCAAACAAGAAACAACTCTCTCAGCAAGCCATTTCGGGTCATAAAGAGCTTCAAGTTCATCCAGTGGGCGCTCAATGTATTTCGTCTTGTTGGCACGTGTCGATGCCCTTAGACCAGGTGAGTACTTGGAAAAGTGAAAGGCAACAGGTATATAGGATCTGGGGACCTGACTCCTTGTGCCAAGTTTCAACCGTCACATTGTTAAGAGTTTCGTCAAGCATAAAGCATTTCAGAAACTCAAACCTCAGATATGGGATCAATTGTGATGTTGAGTTTTCATTAGAAAAAGAATGAGCCCCCAACTTGGCCGATGCGGTAGTTGCGGCCTCCCACTTGGCGAGCACGCCGGCTGGGCATGGTTTCTCAAGTCTCCGAGCCAACGCCCCCCACTGCCTCTTGCGTTCTGCGTGGGGGATTTGTGAAGCGCTAGTCAAAGTTTGGATTGCTGCCCTCTGATCTTGTGACAAAACTTTTACCCTTTTGACTCGATCACCAGAACCCTCTGTTGTCAAACCATCAATGCTGACTGAAGAGAAAGGACGACGCAGTGCGGACTTCCCAGACCTCAGCGAGATCCAAGAACATATATATATGGGGATATGTGATTTAGACCTGGGAGAAAACATTAAGTAGCACTAAGTAGAGAACGCCGGTTCCTTTTCAGCTGAGCCTGCAGTATACTAAATTTGGTTGTGATGCTTGGTTGAGAAAAAAACATTGCCACCTTAATGTGTTAATGTGTCACGCCTTCAGGGGCCTTGCGGGTGGCTGCTTTTGACGGTGTCTTCACACTCTCAGTCGAACTTGTTCGGGTAACCGTTCCAGGTCTTTGTTGTTCATCCATACCTTCAGGCGTATTGACAAGTGATCCTCCCTTGCCATTTTCTCCTTTGTTGTCTTTACCAGCTAATCCTTCAATTTCAGGTCCTTTTGTTTTGCTCGGTCCTTTGGTCTTACCAGAACCCTTCCCTTCATGAACAGCAGGTCCTGTTGACGGGGATGGTTCTCCACTTTTAGCTGCATCTGTACCCTTTACATCAGGTCCTTTCTTTCCTTTCTTTCCTTTCTTTCCTTTCGCTCCTTTCGTTCCTTCATTCTTCCCAGATTGACCCTTCCCTTCAACAGCAGGTGCTTCTGTCATGGGCTTTGCTTCATGGTTACCTTCAACAGTTTGGTCTTCAACTTCAGTTCCCTTTGGTACTTTCTTTCCTTTAGTCTTACCAGCATCCTTTCCACCAGACCCTTTCACAGCTGTTACTCCAGGTGCTGCTACAGGTTCTCCTGTTGTCATGTTCGCACCTTTTCCTTTGTCACCTTTGACACCATCGGAGTCTTTTCCCTTTCCTTTGATATCTTTTCCCTTTCCGTTGATATCTTTCCCCTTTCCTTTGATAGCTTTTCCCTTTCCTTTCATATCTTTTCCTTTCACTGCTGGATACCCTTTAACATCTTTCCCACCCTTTCCTGGTCCTTTGGTAGGGCTGGGTTCCTTTGCAGGCTTTCCCATGGCTAGCTATGTACTGCTATTGTTGGATCCGTGTTGGAAAAAATGGAAAAGAAAACCCCAGACCAGGGTGCCCCCCCTGTCACGTTTTGTCACGTTTTATCCCCCCATTAAGTATGCAATGACACGATTGGTCACGTTTTGTCACGTTTTGCCACTAGCTGATTTTTATTCAGAAACATTGCTCTCAAGTGCAGGTTTGTAATGTGTCGTCACGTTTTGGGACTGTGTGTCACGTTTTGTCACGATTTATCACGTTCGAAACTTAGAGGGCTTCGATATTGCACATCACAAATGCAAGCAAAAGCATTCCCACATCGATGGAGCAAGAAGTATGTGATCACACGATTTTCATCACATACGCATGCAACGCTGCAGGGTTGAGCTACACTACTTTAGAGTAAATCTTCAATCCCGGAATCAGAATCAGACATAGCCAAATCCTGGTCTTCAAAGGAAAGCCCTTGATCTGAGGACACAGTGGCTTGTTGGTGAAGCTGCAGATCGAGCGTAGTTGCAATGAGTGACCCGACCTGCAAGAAGTGGAGAAAGGAAAAAACATGGGAAGAAGGTAAGAACAAAATTTGTTCAAATGGCCTTGAGACCAAGTTGTCCAGGATATGTTTGCGTAGCTTTGAGATCCTTGCCACCCACCTGAAAGTAGGAGAATATACTTTACACAGCATTGTCATGAATAGATGTATATACCATTCTGAAGCAATCAAAGATGAGGAAACTAGGTACCCGACGCATTTGGTTTTGCCTGTTCGGGGGCATGTATATTGCCTACAAGTTTCTAGCTTCAAGAAGGATCTTATTCGGCGTAGCTGGGCCCTTCGGGTTCTGTCAAGTACACGAACCAGGTCATGTAGCCAGGGTGGGTCCCCCACGAGCGTTACCTGCAGTGTTGATTCTCCCATATGTGTTGCATTGAAAGTTCCCTCCATGAAACCTGAACAAGCTGTTGGTCAGCATCTAGCGCAAACGAGATACTGGCTTTTGTGTGAATGCGCCATATGCTCCCAAACGGATGGTGACAGTCTCTGGTTTGAATCGTTTGATCAAGTCCTGAGCAGCGATTTGATGCAAGACAGACCCCACTCTTTTCCCAAA
>OMLO01004183.1_pt1 | contig 12019 bp, 7 predicted proteins | sample 1674811 | NCBI WGS metagenome assembly OMLO01 (sample SAMN06265003, study PRJEB25207) | coral metagenome | isolation source: Coral host | place: Mexico:La Bocana,Puerto Morelos, Mexico | collected 2008-11-13
TGTACAATGCGCGGGGCAACAGAAATCATCTTCCAAAATCACCAAATGTTGCACCTGCCGCGAAAAATTAGTTTCATTGATGGGTGTCACACAAGAAACGTCATTTCCAATGCGCGGAGCAACAGGAGTCACCCTCCAAAGTCACCAAATACTGTTCCTGCCACGAAAAATGATGCCCAACATCTGACATAAATTTCCTGAAAACAGATGAAACGTCATTTCAAATGCGCGGCCGAGCCGACCATGATCCGAGCATGAGCCGAAAAATGGTCCGAGCATGAACCCGTCAGTCCGCAACCCGGCGCGCAACCGAGGTTATTTTTCGCGCTCGGCGCGCGCATTTTGTATGAAAGAAATTAACATTATGCGCTCCAGCTTTCCTTCCAAATTTCACAAAAAAGTGACACTTCAACTTTACCAAATAGTGCGCTTGCCAAGAAAAAGGACTCTCATGATTGATCCGTGTTTACATATGAAATGTCATTTACAATAAGCGGAGCAACAGGGCTCACCCTGCAACGTCACCAAATACTGTACTTGCCATTAGAAATGACCATCCAAAATCTTGACAGAAATTTGAAACGTCATGTACAATGCCCCGACCATGATCCGAGCATGATCCGAAAATGATCCCAGAATGAACCCGTCAGTCCGCAACCTGCCGCGCAACCGGGGTTAGTTTCGCGCTGGGCGCGAGCATTTGGTATGGAAAAACATAACAATTTGCGCTCCGGCTATGTTTCCAAACTTGCATGTTGTGCTTTGCATAACACTTGAATGGCTAAGACAGAATTTTCTTGAGCAAGAAAACAGTGAATGAAGTTTGGCTCTAGCTTTTGAAAAGCTTGAGAAGGAAACATCATACATGCAACTTCATGTGGCGTATGCGAGTAATCAATCACTTTGATCGCATGTCTTTCTTTGTGAAAAACAACGCGGCAGGGGGGTATTTGAGCCATGGATGATGATTCGTCAGAGAGGCAACTGAGAGGATTCCGCCAAAGGTGGCACGATCGTGGCAGTTCCCATAGCCTAGGTGCACCCGTCAGTTGGTGATGATGAAATTGATAGGATCCTTGAAGGTTGCTTAGATTCAACTGGTGAAAACCCCCGATCAGAACCTGAGAGATCTCCTTGTGAATCAGCGTCAGATTGCATCCCACCTGGACCATCAGCTTCAAGTTCTGATACGAATAGAGCAGTCTCTAATGCATTCTTGTCGTCAGTAGAATGGACTTCGTTAAAGTTTCCATGGGAGACCGGGTTCATGAGCCAAATCTTCTCTGATGACCCAGGGCCAAAAGCAAGTTTCACGATGCCAGTATCATGGACCAGCGTTCCTGAAGCAGTAGCCCAAGCACATGCAGAAGTGAAGGCTAGAGCCCAAGATGCAGTGTCAGTTTCGATTTTTGCCAAGCACGTCAAGTTGACTAGGGATGATTCGTATTGGCAACAGCGAGACAGGACGTTGAAATCTGCCGTTGACAAGCTTGTTCTGGGGTGAAACCTCATAACGCCTTAAAGCTAAGACCGCTATCCGTGCAGGCACTTGGTGCCTGCTTGTAAGTTCGCCTCGTAAATCCGTTTGTTGTATCCGCAATTTTAGAAGGAAGTTTAGTAAGGAAGGAATGGAGGAAATGAGGCGTCGCATTTCCAATTTTGAAACCAAGGTTTCTTTTTAACTCTGAAATCCAACTTGTCGTTTTGAGTTCTTTGTTTACCTCACTTCTTGAGTATATGTTTCGATGTATGTGCTTAAGAGTGGTGGGTGGGAGGGAAACCCCCTCAGGTACAAAGGTACCGTCATGTTTTCGAAAGGGGGGAAGTAGTGTGCAAGTAGTTTGCCATGGCTGGAGATGTGAATGCGTTTTCTGCACATTTGGACCATGTGAGATTTATGGAAACAAAGTCTGCTTACAAACAACCTTGGGAACTTGGGTTCATGAAACCACCGAAGCCTTTTGGTGATATCCTGGTGCCTGCAAGAGGTTGTGAAGACGTTAGTGGACATATGCTGGCAGCAAAACGCAAACAACAGGAGTTGGATTCTTCAGCTGAAGGTGGTCTTGCAAGTTTTGGCAAAACGTTTCCGAAAAGTTTAGTGTACTTGTTCACTCATGTTTTAGAAATGTAGGTCTTCATATATATATATATGAATGGGCTACATTTTGGATCAAGTTGGGATGCTGTTGCTTTGTTTTAAAAATTTCACCCTCCCACCCACACCTTTGAAAGCCATTGGTTGTTTCCTTCAATTGCAATCTCAACTTGATCTATTATCACGCCCAAAATTCGCACCGCTTTCGAGATCTTTTCACAATGCTCCAACCGAGCATTCATTCTCACTCAACACTCCGGTATTTGATTCATTAGTTTCGCACCATGATCCCATGTGTACATTTCATTCTGAAATGTCGGCTTTGTTTTTCACGAGTGCAATTATGCACACCTATGGCGGCTCTTCTCAGAGCAATTCCGTTTCCCAGCAGATTCGATTTAGGCTTTTACGCCTTATCTATCATCCCCATCTGTGTGTTTGATGGTCGCAACTTTGGCGTGTTTCATCAATTTATTTCACTCGCTTGTTTTTCTTTCAACACAGGGGGATTGGATACCATCAGAAGTGTTGGTCACATGCGTGGTTGAAACCCCCACCAAAAAGGAGGGGATGAACTGGTGTATCAATTAAACAAATTCTGGCAGTCGAAAAAGAAATGAATATAAAGCCGCCTGAGACCTGCATATAGATTTGTGATTTAATATATTTATGTTTACTGATAGTTCTTATATGCGCTTTTTATATATGCGTGCTTCTTTTGAATAGTTTGATAAGTATATATTATCAAACCTCTGTTATATGAGATCCTAACTTGATAGAACGTGTAGTGTACTTGTTCACTCATGTTTTAGAAATGTAGGTCTTCATATATATATGAATGGGCTACATTTTGGATCAAGTTGGGATGCTGTTGCTTTGTTTTAAAAATTTCAGCTTTCATGCTTTCATGCTTTCATGCTTTCATGCTTTCAGCTTCCATGCTTTCCAGTCACATGACAATTTTTAGCTTTCATGCTTTTCTACGATGTTTGGTTTTAGGAACAGTGATCATGATCACAAAGATTTTGTTTATCACTTTCAACCTTCTCCGGCGTCCTCGGGGCGCTTTCATGCCACTTCGACTGGCCTTCGATCCAGAGACTTGGAACAGAGCTGCGCAACATTCTCAGTTTCTGGCGGGTCCAGGTGTAGATTTCAGGATACAGACAATCATTTGCTTGTTCTTGAACAATCGCGATTTCTTTGTGTTTTCTTCAACTTGCATTGTGACATATTTGGACAAATCGGAAGTTGCGCTCTCTGCCACAGCGATCCGACTGCAATTTTCTCGCCAGCTGGACAGCTACGAGGTGCCTACCCCGCCTCTTGCGGACTGATTGAGTGCTTTTGTTGACAATGGTTGAGGATGATACATGGCATTTGATTGAAGATCAACCTAACATATCTAGCCAGTTTGGAGCAGTTCCGAAGTGCAAACCGGTCCCTTCATTCGTCCGCACCCTCCCTACAAGTTTACACACAGAACTCAAAAAGGGGGGCAAACCGATTCCAAATTTTGGAAGACATCATCCTTACTCTGATCAACCCTACCCACGCCGTTCAGAAGCTGCACCACAGATAGCAAGGGTGAAACCATGCCAAACTACGAGTTCATCGACACCATCACGTCCGTCGGGCCCTCGTTCCAGCCATACGGTACGTGTACCGTCCAGCACTGAGTTTTCAACAGACTTGCAACGTCGATGGATTCTTTTCATTGCTCAGATCGGTGCATTATCGTCCTTTTGGCGGGAATTTTCACCTTGTCACAGCTTTGATGATTTAGCTCTTCGATTATTGGATAAGTATGCAAGTTCAACTGTCACGAAGTATTTAGGTACTCTGCAAAATTTTGGAACGATTCTTTCAGACCTGCAACTTTCCTGGCAAGACGTAGGGACGCATCGAATTGCAGATCTTCTTCAGTGCACACACGAAGGCAGGAAGTGTGAGTATGGTTTCGGGGCTACATCCCTCATTAAAGCTTTGCGTTGGCTACACAAACTTTTGACGATTGACTCCTGGCAGAATCTTTCTTCACCTGTTGTGAATAGCTTTTTCAAAATGGCAGATGCGGATAGAAATGAAGCAGTGCCTCTCAGCCTTTTCTTGGTTATGCATTGGGAGAGAAGATTGCTACAGAGCCAATGCAGTTCTCAGGATATAATCATTTTGGGAGGTCTGCTTATTTTGCTTTGGAGCGGATTGAGATTTGCAGATGGACAAAGAATCAATCTCAGTTCTTTATCTTGGAGTGTGACTGCATTGCGTGGTACTGCATTTAGGACTAAGACGACCCGGAGGGGACAACCTTGGGCTGTGCAGGCAAGTGGCTTTTTAAGCTATGGTGATTTTTCCTGGGTTGCCAAGTGGCTCATGACATTAGATACATTGTGGAGTACTTTGTCAGTTCCAGGCCAATCATCTGATTTCTTGCTGCCGATGTCCCAAGATGATTCTTTTGTCCAGCCTCTTATCCCCATGAGTTACAGTCAAGCACTTAAATGGTTGCGATACTATTGCACTTTACCATGGAAATCTCTTGATGGTGTGGAGCTATCAGACCCCACGTCAGCTACAGTACACTCCCTCAAGACCACGACGCTCAGTTGGTCGAACCAACTAGCCCAACGGGGACTAGTGACAGAAGAACAGAGACATCTTCAGGGCCACCATAGAAGAGGGAGCATGCGACTTTACTCCCGAGACGACACTTCAGGTCAGTTGGCTCTACAACACACAATCATATCCCAAGTCAGAGGCGGATTTCGGTTTGTGACTCCGTTGCACCGGGGTTCCCAAGCCCCGCTTCATGAGCCTGAAGTTGCATTGGAGAAGTTTCGAAAAGATTTGCCATCTTTCACATGGACATTTTTACCGTTTGGGCAGCTTCGCAAAGACCCCGTTGTCACTGGTATTGCAATGACACTGGACAAACAACAGGATTCCACCAAGTCAGACTCGGATGACAGCAGTTCAAGTTCGTCTAGTTCTTCATCTGACTCAGACAACGAAAAAATCGAGTGCAAGTTGATGAACCATAGTCAATGGCAGGTAGCAGTATCCACCAAAATCCAGCATGTTATGCTTCCATGTGATGACTCGACGCAACCTCAATTTGAAGGTATTCATTTTCGAGCTGCTTGTGGGGCTCGTCTTCCTCGAGACACGACCAAATTTCTTAGCTCCATGTCGCAGGAGCTTGGGCAGTGTCGACACTCAGGATGCAAAATCCGTTGGCCGATGGTGATCTATAAGGAAGAGTAAAAAAAACAAGAGACAGTTGTTGATTTTTTATTTTGACCGGAGCATCTGCGTGGTAGGAGAGTTTTTCACACATGCTTCCATACATGTCTGTACACTTGCCGGGTAACATGTTACCTAAAGATTGATTCGCTTTCTTTCAGTGCGTTGGCTTTTGCAATCAACTCCTTTCCCCATGGGGGGATCGGATCACAAATTGCTTATTTTTTTGGGCGTTGCATTTCATGGCTTTCAGCAAAAAAAAGAAGAAATACAATGCGTTCCATAGTTTTGACCAGTAGAGGTTACAGTGCTTTCCATCATTTCGATTTCTAATAAGTGACACCCGCAATTTTCAACATGAAGGGGACATCAAGTCTTATGCAACATCAATGCAACATCGCAAAAATGCCCCGACATGTCTGGAGAAGCACTTGGAAAACAAGGTTCGGGGCATTCGTGTTTTAATACATTCTGTGATCAATCTTCCAATTTTCCAGACCAACATTCTTCATTTTTTCTGTTTTCTCTTTTTCATTTTGATGCGTGTCCCTGTGGGATTTAGCGTTTAGTCTCCTGTGGAGACCATGGCATCTTCAAATGACTTTGAAGATTTCCTGACCAGCTTTGGGATCGCACCCTCGCTGGCTTCTCAGATGGTTTCAGATGGTTGGCAATCATCCAACTTTGCTTCAATTGTGTCTGATGTTTCTGACTTTGATCGCTTGGGCATTTGGGAACAACTTTTTTCAGAAGAGATTAACTTAGTGCAGAGATCCAGCATTAAAGCAGCCTGGTATAGTTTGCAGTCCAGTTCAAAAGCGGCAGATTCCACGCCCTCCGCTTCGCAACCAGCTGTTGCGCCCTCGGCATTGGAAGGCTCGTGGACTGAGTCGTTTCCACCCAAGATCAATGTTTCTACGGTGAGCAAACTGAAGAAGCAATTTTTAGAGGATTATCCAAGTGAAGTTTTGTCACCTGAAACCATGCCATCCTCTAGATTGATCTCTCTTGCATATCAACAGCAGCAGAGGGGGGAACATCGTTGGATCCCGTGGAAGTACAGGATGACACAATCAAAAATGGATGATATGGGCATTTACCAGAAACAGAAGATCCCAAAGTTGGAGGGGGTCCAACTCCACTCCCTCATCATTGACGAACCCCCTACCATAGATATCTCGAATTCGGGGATGGGTATCAACGCCATCCGATCAATGTTTGAAGTCCACAACCTTGCAGTGTCGTTGGTAGGTTCTTGTCATTTACAGCGGCTAAAGGCTTATACATTGAAGTTCATGGGGCTGTTGACTCAGAGGCAAGATTCCGATTCCAACTTGAGGAATGCTAACATCCTGGAGGCCCAGGCTGCGGACAAACAGTTGTGGCAAACCATACATGACTTAGTTACCGATTCAGGATTCACATTGGATGATGCGTTGCATGAGGTGACCCAATACAGGTCAGACATGCAATCTCTCTTGCAGCCAAGACCGAAACCAGCAGTTCGTCCGCCACCCACTCAGATCGTTGGGAAAGATGGGAAAGGCAAAGATGGAAAAGGTAAAGACGGCAAAAGTAAAGATGGAAAAGGCAAAGGAAAACGACAAGATGTCTCTGGAAAACCTACTTGGATCACGGAAACCACAGTCAATGGTAAGAAGGTTCAACTTTGCATGATGTACCAATCCAATCGCTGTCAAAGAGGTGATCAATGCAGGTTCACCCATCTTTGCGCCCATCCTTTAGGCAACGGTCAGGCATGTGCACAAAAACACAGTGCATTTGCTCATCAACAGCAATCACACTGACTCGATACGACAGATCAGGATGCAGTTTCACTATCACCCATTTTGGACCATTGCATGGATGATTCACAACAGGAGAACACCTCTTGTAATCTTGATTCGGCAGAAACTATGACGAATCCTGCAACAGAATTTGAGCCAGCTCCACCAATAACGCCTTCCTTGGAGCCACGACTGCAGTTACCGGAATTGTCTCACTCTCAGAGGATTTTTCTTGACTTGTGCTCTGGAGCTGGATACCCACTTTCCAAAGCCATGTTACAGCATCAGTGCGTGTGTTTCCCAGTTGATATTTTGATCAACGATTCGATGGATCTTTTAGACAACGCTTTCTTTGAACCACTCCTCCGGATTTGTGCAAGCGGCATTGTAGCTTATGGTGCAGGTGCCCCCAATTGTGGGGAATACTCACGTCTCAAGCTCAAGCCTGGAGGCCCGCGAGCCCTCCGGACTCCAGAACACTTGTCAGGGGTTCCCAACCTTTCGGCAGCATCTCTGGAAAAAGTTCAACAAAGCTTTGAAATTATGGTGCGGATAGTTTTGTGTCTTGAGTTGATATTTTCTTCAGGGGGGCACATACATTTAGAACAGCCAACAAACAGTATGGCGTGGCTGGAGCCGGAAGTACGCCGTTTGATCAAATTTTGTGCGCCTCACCTGGTTCATCTTCCGGCATGCAAATTCGGGGCGAATTGGCAGAAGAGTTGGCTTTTTGCTTGCTCATATCGAGCCTTGATATCTCTGAGTGGTAAATGCAACCACCCATCTGGTACACATGAAGCGATAGCTGGGGTACGGCTACCAGACGGATCATTCAAGAGTCGTCAAACAGCGGAATATCCGGCAACACTATGTGACATGTTTGCAACCATCGTTTCTCCTTTATGTCAATCCACTGCATCTATTCTCACTTTAGAAGAGGCCACGCAGGCCATACCGGTGAAAACTTTGCATGATCTTCCAGTGAGCTACGAAGATGGGGGCGGCTTGCGATCTCAGCCGGATTGGAGCCGACCTTTTCGTGTGGAGACCGATGTGTTTTGTACATTGCGTAAGGCATGGATGCAACATATTTTGAAGAATCGCTTACATCATAAGATTTACCAATTTTTGCAATCAGATTCTACAGACCCTCCCTTCTCGGAAGACGACATCACACCATTTCGCGAGATGCTTTCCAATTTTCTCACTGAAGCAGGCCTGCCTGTTAGCTGGGTCATCCGAGACGATCAACCATTGCATTTGGACATTTTATCTCAATTATCTCAACTGATGCATGATGCAGATTCCACGCTATTCCCATTTTTGATTCGCGGCGTCACCACGGGCATTGAGGATGATGTACCTCCCAGCACCTGTTTCCCATCCGCTTCTGACATCATTGCAGACCCAGTGCCATTGTCTATTCACATGACCAATTGGCAGTCTGCGGAACAAGACTTAGATACAACTCGGGAACTGGTTGCGAAGGAAGTAGAAAAAGGCTGGGTTTATCGATACCACGGCGATTTAGCACAAGCTCAGCAAGAATTTGGGGACAAACTTGCAATTGGACGGTTGGGTTTGGCGACCAGTGATAGCCGCCCTCCGCGTCTGGTGGTGGATTCATCAATTTGTGGCCTCAACAGTCAATGCTCTCTTCCGGAAAGAACCACCTTACCCAGTGCTTTGGACGTTTTTCGCACTTACCCACTTCGACAGGTCACTGAACCTATGGTGGGTTTTTCTTTGGACGTGAAAGCAGCACATAAACTTGTGGTGCTTCATGAATCGGAAAGAGGCTTGGTCGGTTTTTCACTGGATGGTGCTTTATATTTTTACAAGGTTTGCCCGTTCGGGGCTACATTTTCGGCATATCACTGGACGCGTTTGGGCAGTTTCATATTACGGTGGTTCCATCACATTTTATGGTGGCAACATGCAGGCTTCTTATATGTTGACGATTTCTTCTTTTTATTCCCGCAGCCAGTGGCAATTTTGATGGCAAGTTTGTTGTGTGTGGCCTCACAAGTGATTCGCCTCCCAATTTCTTGGGGCAAATGTGAATTTGGTAGTCGAGTCAAATGGATTGGTTGGAAATTTTACATACATGCTGGTTACATTTCATTGCCTGAGGACAAAATTGATCGGCTGACTGAGGCCATTCGAGAGCTGCTCAGATCAAAACGTACTTCCAAACGATCGCTTGAAAAAGTAGTTGGCATGTTAAACTGGTTGACACAAGTTTTTCTTTTGATGCGTACCTGGATGCCATATCTTTACAAGGATCTTTTTGCCATTCCAGCCAGTCACTACAGTATCAATCCTGGACATTGGATGCAAGCCATCACATGCCTTGATGACAACCTCATTTTTCAGACACAACCTCAAGGCTCAGGTATTCCAGTGGGCAGCAAGTTGTTATCAGTACGACATCAGGATATCAAATCGAAATCCGATCTCTCATCCATTTATTTATCTGAACGAAGACTCTGGTTAAGGGTTCGTGATTTTGACTCCAGCAAACGCAAACTCAGTGAAGACTCTTTGCGTATTTTGCGCATCTATTTGGATTGGATCAGTACCACCTCCTTAGTGAAAAGTTTGTTTCCACGACAACTTTGGCAAGGTTTTTGTGCTGCTGACGCCTGTGCATATGACGACATTTGCCAAATTGGCGGTTTTATTCGTTTTCCCTCAGGTTCGACAGTCTGGTACTCCTCCAGGTTCACGTATGCAGATTTTGCTCAGCTTGAGATTCCAGTCACATCAGAAATGCAAAAATTCATTGCGTGTTTTGAGACGTTGGCACAGATAGCACTTATGTTTATCCTAAGTCGCAACAGTCCTGGATACAGATTTCCACTTCGCATTGCATCTCTTACAGACAACAGTGGTACTGAATCTGGTGGGAATAAACTTTTCTCTACCACATTTCCCATGAATTTATTTTTGGAAAAGCTCACAATACTTTGCACTTCATCCGGTATGGAACTGGATCTTTCGCATATTTCAGGTGAACGGAATGATGAAGCTGATGCTTTATCTCGATGGGATTTCTCTGGAGATCCTCCATTTGGCCATGAACTTCACAATCGTGTTCCTATTACCCTTCCGGAGTTATGGTCCACTACACCACATGTCGCAGTGCATCCGAGTGATACTTATTTAGCATGGCAGATTCCATGACCGGCATTTCCATTATTTGTCCGTTTGCGATTTTAATTTTCGACTGCCGGAATTCAACACTAACTTTGGGGGTAACTCTGGCGTTTGAATCCCAACACTCTGATAGCTTTTTAGGGGATTGGATACCATCAGAAGTGTTGGTCACATGCGTGGTTGAAACCCCCACCAAAAAGGAGGGGATGAACTGGTGTATCAATTAAACAAATTCTGGCAGTCGAAAAAGAAATGAATATAAAGCCGCCTGAGACCTGCATATAGATTTGTGATTTAATATATTTATGTTTACTGATAGTTCTTATATGCGCTTTTTATATATGCGTGCTTCTTTTGAATAGTTTGATAAGTATATATTATCAAACCTCTGTTATATGAGATCCTAACTTGATAGAACAAAAACGAGCACTGACGTGAAAATGTACTTTGAAAAAATCTAACGGGTGATTTGGAAAGTCGACAAAAAAATCAAAAGTCCCTGGAATTGTTCTGACTTTCTGTGAGCCTTTACTCTTGCCCTTGTTCTTTTCTTCGTTGTTTCTTTCACCTTTGCTTTTGTGGGAAAGTCACCTTTGGCTTTGCCTTTCCGTGTCTTGGTGTTTGCTCTGGTTCTGGCTTCCCCAGGCAAATTTTTCATCTTCGTCAACTCTTACTTCATTACTGTTCCGGCTCTTCACACTCCCCTCCTCAGTTTGTCCATTTTGTGGGTGAGAAAGCAGCCATTGCGGAGTGCCGCCATCTAGAGAACTCTTACCCTTTTTTGGGTCTAATTTGTTTTATTTACGGATCTATTGATCACTCCAGACATCTTATTTTTTTCTTCGATCATAGTTTTGTGTTATAGTTTTGTGAATCTTAAAGTGATTTCAGAATCTTGCTTGTTAAGGGAAAGCGGCCATTGTGGAGCGCCCCCTTTTCAAGATCTTTAGCTTTAAAACTCTATTTGATCATTGTCCACTTCAACTCTCTCACAGATTTATAGATCACTGCAAGACAATCTCATTTCATTTCTGTCACAGATCCTTTTTTAAGTTTTTTTTAAATATATCTTCAACAGATCTGAATAAATTTGGAGTGATCTAATTATCTTGCTTGACAAGGGAAAGCGGCCATTGTGGAGCGCCCCCTTTTCAAGATCTTTATCCTTCTTATTTGTTGGATCTTTATCTTGTTTGGCGAGAAACGGACCATTGCAGAGCGTCCCCACTCAATCTTCTCGATCTCTTTTTCTTGGGTTGGAAAGCGGCCATTTTGGAGCGCCCCTATTCAAGAATCATCCCTCTGCTTTTTCTGTTTGAGTAGGTTCTTCGCGTGGACTTCTCTTACCGTACTTCTTCCCCCAAAATTTTGCAGTTGTAAGGTTGCAGTTCTTCGCGTGGGCTTCCCTTACCGTACTTCCGCCCAAAATTTTGCAGTTGTAAGGTTGCAGTTCTTCGCGTGGGCTTCCCTTACCGTACTTCCGCCCCAAAATTTTGCAGTTGTAAGGTTGCAGTTCTTCGCGTGGGCTTCCCTTACCGTACCTCCGCCCCAAAATTTTGCAGTTGTAAGGTTGCAGTTCTTCGCGTGGGCTTCCCTTACCGTACCTCCGCGCCAAAATTTTGCAGTTGTAAGGTTGCAGTTCTTCGCGTGGGCTTCTCTTACCGTACTTCCGCCCCAAAATTTTGCAGTTGTAAGGTTGCAGTTCTTCGCGTGGGCTTCCCTTACCGTA
>OMLO01004184.1_pt1 | contig 12018 bp, 5 predicted proteins | sample 1674811 | NCBI WGS metagenome assembly OMLO01 (sample SAMN06265003, study PRJEB25207) | coral metagenome | isolation source: Coral host | place: Mexico:La Bocana,Puerto Morelos, Mexico | collected 2008-11-13
AAGATCGTTAAATCCACGCAAAGTTACAACTATGGCCATTTGCCCTATTATTGTTCACTTTACTACTTAGCGCGCGCTAGATGCATGACGTGGCATGTGAATTTCGTGCGCAGTAAGGATGCGCAGAAACAATTGGCGCGAACGTCCTTAAATTCTCCTGTTTTGATGGCTTCCAGTACAGGTCTTCATTAGAGCTCAGTTCTCTGGTTATGGCGGGTAAGAGCATTTCTACTTCCGTTTACAAAGGAAGCTATGCCATTACATTATTCCGTTACCCCCCTTCCACCTCCCCAGCATTAAATCCATTTATCCATTTATACTTCTCGATAAAAAGGTGTCCTGTGAGTTAACTGTCTGGGGGGGGGGGGGGGGGGGGGACTTCTATGTAGAATGAACGGGTTCCTCGTCAGAAATTTTATAGAGAACCTCTAAGAGGTACTAAAATTTTGTTTTGTGAGCGTGGATTGAATTTTTTTCACGGCCTTTGAGGTACCAGTTCTAGAACACATTCTCTCCTGTCATATTTTTTCGGCTCAATACCCTAAAACAGACCGCGAAAGCTCCATCTTTTGAGAATAAACACCCTAAGAGGCACCAAAACCTGCTTTACCCTCTAAAAGGCACGACAAGCGCCACGTCCTTTTCAATTTTGTGAGTCCAGATCAGGGTTCGAACATGAATCACTCAATCTAGGGTCTAGTGCAACTGGCTACGGCACGTTTCAAAACCACCAGGTCCTAGTTAGTCCCTTTAAGGTATCCGATCACATTATAGCTACGGAAGAAAACAAATTAAGTTCAAATAATCCAAATATTGAGCTCTCCGAATGACTTCTAGGATCGGGTAAAAATAAACAACAGATTCCTGATTAAAAACTGCCTGTCGGCCAGCAAGTCTACCGACAATCGACGGCCGGCCGGCAAATGGCGATCTGTCGGTCACATGTCGGTAAGTTGTCGGTCGCAACAGGAGCCATTCCCTAACATCGTAGGAACTACCTTATTCATCCCCAAATCTACGCTTACGGATGGGTACGTGAACTCTCTGAAGCTGCTGTGATCACTGCCACATTTAGCGCCCAAACTATCGAAAAAGCCCAAACATCTATAAGTGAAGATCTAGGTTCAGTTCAGTCACATTTTTGTACTGGCCAAACGTCGCTAGCCAGTCGGTAGCCTGTCAGTTACTTGTCGGCCGACATTCAACCGACAGTTTCAGGAGTTCCATTAATGTTTGGCAACTGGTTTTCACAGGTGCGCAATACTTTTAAACTGAACTTTGTTTCTAGGAAAACATTGCTCTGGAATGTCAGCCCAGGGCAAAATCATCGTCACAGCTGGTCAATTTGCTCGGTGTCCGAAATTCCCGACGTTTCTTTGAGGGACTGTTCTTCAGCCTTCGAGTGGCCGCACCCACACCCCGAGGAAACACGGCAGGGTATAGCTGCCCGTAGGCTAGTTCTTCATAATTCAATAATTACGCATGGAATCAGACCAGCTCCACATTTGGGCCAGTCGACTACGAGAAATTCGACCTTAAAGTGATCTCCAAGGAGCGTCTGCTAGATAAACCAGGTCACACTATTCTGCAGTTTTTTATTTATTGATGAATAAACCTCTAGTCAGCATGGACAAACACTCGTCAGATAACTTAAGTCACTCTTTGCCAAGCATCATCAAGGCCAATACATTTCAATAAATTAACAATTTTGTCCCTTACTCAATCTGTCCCGTTTTCTAGTAATACAAGTTAAATTGTTGGTCTTTTACGGGCATGTGGTATTTATAATTCTATGCAGACACAGTTTTATTGCCCACAGGGCTCTTACTTAGCTGAAGCTGCAGGCATAGATCTCCACTGTTTGTGTGGACATTTAATTGTTATCTTAATTTAAAATTCACTCAAGTTTATTATTGCTTACTTAAGGAAGACAAGGAAGATTGACTGAGCACATGGTATACAAGCAGACCTAAAACACCAGCTGGGGAGAGGAAGAGGCAGTACGCTTGACCCTCTCACGAAAAATACAAATATTTACTGAAATATCTCTAAAAGACAAGGCTTTGAATGACAGATGTTGAATTTGAATTTTGGATATGAGGTGGGTTGACACGCAATCCACTAATGTGGTAAATTAACCACCAAGTGTTCATCTTGATTGTTTGTAGTAATGCAAGACACAATTGCAAAACGAAAGGTTCTTGCCAGCAACTGTTTATTATTTCAAAGAGTTTCTAGGAAACCAAAACTCTGGGGCTGTATTGCTGAGGTCTCAACACTACAGTGCAATTTTTCCATTAGCTCTTCATTATTTTGCTCAATCCATTCTTCCTGACCTTCCCAAGGATAAAATACAGCTCAATAGTAATAATATAACAAATTTATTACATTCAGATAGAGAATTTAACACAATCTTAGTAGGAATGCCATGAACAAGACATTACACTCATTATAGAGGATGATGAGGACTATTAAATATAATGGTATATATTGAAAAATGGTTAGTGACATTATTTCAACAGCAGACCAAAACCAATCAATTTTTCTGGCTGCTTGCAGCTAGCCCCTAAAGAGGTAGATAAGAACGAGAGACAATGAAAAACTTTCATTTGGAATTGTTTAAAAGTCCTCCTGTATCTATGAAATGTTGAGGTTATGTGACTTGTCATCAGCATAAGATTGTAATAATTAATAACTTAGACACTTGTATACTTATCAAGGGATATTTCTAGGTTACATAACTTAAGTCTGTAACATGCTTATTCAGTTAACTTTGGAAAATCACTGCAATGAGTGAATGGTAGTAATAATGATACTGTCTGATAACCAGACTAGGGTTTATTTTTACAAGAGAAGAAATAACATGACATGCAGTTAACTCTTTATGTCTCTCTTTATGGACACCGCTGTAATATGGATACCTGGTGCTGGTCGATGCACACCAACAAGATGCACAGTGGCCACCTCCCTAGATAGGCAGATGGCTGCAGTATAGACTGAGAGAGAGTTGACTGCAATTATTGACTTAATATCTTATAGCCCATGCCAAGCAATTATGTTAATTTATGGCATTAGGTATCATAACTGCAGCTTATTATCCTAAATAGCTGACTTTATTTCAAAAACAAAATACACTTAGAAAAGGCATGCTTAATGATCTGTAGACTCTAACACTGAGGCTGTTCATTTGCTGTCTTGTCTTATCTTGCCTGTTATCTTTCCACTTAGAAGATTCGCATTTCAGCATATTTTTTTAAATTGTCATCAAGCAAATGCCTTTGGTAAATGGGTTTTAATTTGAAATATGAATCAAATTCCAAAGTGACCACACAGATAAAGAGATATTTTTTTATATATGTGGCTGTTTACATGTACATGTAATTTATTTTAAAAAATATAAAAGCTCTCTCCTAAATTAGGTCACATTAACAACATATACAAAACTGAATTGCAGAATTTTATTTTCTCTAATCAACACATGACCACAACTTGAGAAGGACCTCAAACTGAGCTATATCATGACACTGGGAGAACACATCAACCCTTGTTTAGATGTTAACTGCTGTACAAAACGGTTAAATACAGGCAGCTTCGGTAACTTGGTCTATTTAAATAACACGAGCCATGGTTGTAGTTCATATAAATGAAAACACCAAATTAACTACACCCTCCTTGACTCTACAAACACCAGTTGACCTTCAGTTGGGAAAACAGATTTAGTGCTTCATCTGCATTTTCAATCTCTAGCTTACATAATTCAATAATGCTGCCATCAAGAGGCAGAGGAACACAGATGCACATGTAACAATCACCAGTTGGGTATTTGTTTGGTTTGTCTCCCACTTGATAAAGCTCTACTGTCGAAACCGAAGTGTAGACAATTAAAAAAAAAATCCTGCAAAACCATATTGTCCATGGCAGTACTCACAGGCACGACAACTTTCCAGAATTCACCCGCTGAAAAGTCTCTTAAAAATAAATACTTGGAAGTATTGGAAATCTTAAATGACTGCAGAGTTTTGTTCTCATACAGTAATTCTGCACAATTATTAAATATTCTTAAATGTCTCTGAGTGGTCTTTATAAACAAATGTGGAATTTTTCTTGTGCTACCTGAATCTGAATCTATGATACAATAAAATGCCTAATACAGCAATACAAAATATCTGTACAAATTGGACGCAAATTCTACTCTGAATTTAAAACTATAGATTGAAATGATGTCGCTCAACATTTAACACCATGAACATGCCACACCTTTAATTCATTTTTGTAATGAATTGAGAGTGAACGAGACCCACTTTAGCCTAATGGCATAGCTTTGGGTGAATGAGCTGTTTTTGAAAACATTATTGGCTCAAATTTCATTTCGGCCAACACACAACTGCACCAGCACACATCTGAGATGTTTAGAATGTTCTAAAATACAGCTCCATGTGGCAGTATAATCTGAATTTTTTCCTCACACAAATTTCATTTATTAAACCTGAACCTTGACTAGCCCTTGCATTCCTGGGTTTTGATAACTGCTCTTGGGAATTCTGCTTGGTCTGAAATTACAACAAAGATGTGAATGTTATATAAGTAAACCAATTACAATTTGACAATTTTGTTGTATGTAAATTGAGCAATTTACTAAAATATTTAATTCTTTACTACTGTACCTTGGAGAGTCGGAGGGGCTACTCGACCCAGTTGATCCTCTTGGATTCCGGGGTTGATCTTTAACAAAGTTTCGACATGAAGCCAGTTTAGATTCAAGAGCCTAGATCAAGGAAGAAATAATAAAAAATTAAGACTATTAATAATCAAACAACACTTTTCTTTACAGCAAGATGTAAGAGGAATGAACATAATATTAAAGAGACCAACATTTAATACAGGTCTGAATCATTCCCAGATACAGACACAGGGCAAGGTGAAGCACACAAGTCAATGGCCATATTCTCCCAGAGAAAAGAAGGAATCAAGTCAACAGAACTAATTCCTGACCACAGGAATGGTTTCAGCAGAAATCCCAAAGCAACTTGAAGAAACCAAGAATAAATCAGTTATATTCAGTGACTGGCTGTTACAGCATAACAATTTAACGAGACGTACCCCAACTTTTCTGAGAAGATCTCCAACAATGTTCAGTGCCGATATTCGTGCAGATGGTGTAAGTGGCGAATTTCCATAACCAGAATGAAGTGGTGAAGTTCCTATAGATGCAGTTGATAAATTCACAAGAGGGTCTGAAGTCGGTATCACAGTGTCAGTCTTCACTGGAGTTCCCTCAGGTTTTGATGGTTCCTTGTTTTCTTTGTTATTTTCTTTATCTTTAGTGAATTCTAATCCTTCACCAGGTTTCTTTTTCTCTTTTTCCTTAACTGCAAGTTCTTGTCTGAGATCTGAAAGAAATATCGCATTACAAGAGGATAGTTTACCAAGAGACTAAACAACCAATCTTGAAACATACAGTAAACCTTGCTAACTGGAACCCAAGTATATTGAACTTCCTGCTATCTAAAACACCTGTCATTTACCCTTGCATATATAATATGCTTTTCAGTAACTTAATGGCTATCTTGAACCACCAACATCTCATTGAAACTATCTCTTTTTTTCTAAGAGTTACAGAACAGTGGGATCCTTCTGGGATTTTCAGCATGTGATTTGGTCCACTCTAATAGTCAAAAGATATTAGAGCAGGCATCAGTTGAAGGGTTTGGTGGAAAAGGGCATTAGAAATGTTGCGCTCAAATTGAACATAACCAAAACAGCTTCAAGTTTTGCATGCTGGTTTGTTTAGGTGTATTAAACAATGTCCTGTCTTCACTACAGTTGCTTCGTGCTCGAGATGTAACGTATGCAAAAAACATTGGTTTTCCAAGCAGCATCTCTTCTTGGAATGCAAAAGAAAAGAAATGTCTTGTTTCTGTATTCTTAAGTCTGCTCTTACCACTCAGAGAAAAAAGATAATTAACAATCAGGTTAAAAACCAAAGCCAGTCACACTATACAACATTCCTCATACTTTATAATTCATAAATGAACAAACTACTCAATAGAAAGCTTTTAAAGAAAACTAAAAAGGAGCCTGACACTGAATGGACTTGTATCATGAAAACAATAATGATTAAACAGAAGCAGTTGACTGTGTCATCAATTTACAGAGACAGTTGTAGTAAAAAGGTTTCATTCAGAGACATTTTAGAATCAAACCAGTACAAATTTGGTTTTCTGAAATACAAATTGTGGCAAGGGTAGCTGTTTGGAATACTGTGGAAACTTCAACTAAGAATGAAAGTCTTTGATGACATTTCTTTTATTTGATCATATTCTTATTGCTCACATTTTTGGCTTGTAAATTAAAATAATCTCAAACCCTGCTAAAATGTAAGGAATTAACCCTTTAGGCATTAGGTTTAGTTGAATGCTCAAACAGTATCATATCCTCAAATAAACAATATCGCTTTCAGAGGGCTAATATCATAATTCAAAAGCCTTTTTCAATGTGAAAAATTATCTCCATGTCATACGATACTTAAAACTAGTCAAGTAAATCAGGTTTAGTGTGTACACAATGTCGAAACATTCTAGAAGAAATAACACAAGTCATGTAATTAACCAGGGCAAGGTCATGGTTGGCTTCATGGAACATTGATCAATGCATAGCTTTCCAAAGCTGTGCACTTTTCACACGAGAAAAGTGATGTTTGTATTTATAGCCAACAAACATTGACCTAATATGTCTTAAGGTCCACTTGAGCTTTGCACTAAAGCTTCAAAGTCCAAAAAGCACTGCAAGACCACAGTGACTATATTCTAAAGCTGGTTTAATTCCTAAACTATTAATATCATCTTACCTCTTGCTTCATCTTTTAGTCTTTGAACTGATTCTTGGAGTGTTTCTTTTTCATCTAATTCATTTTCAAGGATAGCATTTCTTTCTATAGCCTACAAAAACACAAACAGAATCATTAGTTTCCACGTATTCAGGGAAATACAAGCCAAGTCTTGATCTCCCTTGCTTAAGTGGAAACATCTCAGAAAATATGTGCACATAATCCCTACTTCACGTATAAACCAATAAATAAAATAAAATGTAAAAGTTCCAGTACTACTAAAGAGCTACAGACCAAAAATGTGATAGCAACATTTAAGGGTATGACTGCTAAATAAAGGATCTGAATTATGAGTTAAATTAAAAAAAACCAGTTGTTAAAGGGTGCGTTAGTGTGACATAGTCATATCAGGCTACTTCAGCTCATTTCTCCCAGCACACAAAGCTTGGTCAAGCACAAAGAGATACCGGTACATGAACTCACAGTTTATAACATGATAGATAATTTAAAGAATAGACATTTTTCAGCCACGTACACTGTAGGCAACCAGAAGTTTATGTTCTTGCCTCTGGCTCATTTTTACCCATTGAAAAAGGTTGAAAAGCTCTCGCTTAAGCATTTACAATTTTACGTTTTTAACAATATTTCAATGACAAACCAAAGAAAAGAAAATTCTACTTCTGATTCACATTTGCCTCTCAAAAATGTCTGTATGTAATATCCATAATAAGAAACTGAAAACTTCACATTTTACCATCATCTTATTTCTGCTTGCTTCAAGTTAAAAAAGTGTAAATGCAAGCAGATTTAACATACATGTACATGTAGCTATGGTGTTGCTTAGGAGTCATTCAGCTGGTAGCTAAATTAGATGGTTGCCAGCAGTTATCTAAAACTAAAGGTTGGGTTCAAAAAAGAACTTGTTGAGTGAAGTTAGGTTTTTGCAAGTCAAATTATTTGTGTCCACAGCTAATGTCTTGTGATATTTTTTGGCGCAGTCACAAGTCTAGATGACATTATGCAATATGGGTTTAATTACCTGATTCAACTTCTGCTCAAAATCCTCTAAAGAGCATACTGTTGCCCTATAATAAAATGTGTATTGCATTAGTTCCACGCATCATGCAGTGTATATCAATGATCAACAACATAACCATCCTTTAAACCTTCAAAAGCTATAAACATACTAATGAACAAATTAAACATAGTAAATGTATTTCTGATCATGCAGCTGTTCAAAGAGTCCTGAAAATTGTCAGTCCATATTTGTTTTTTAGCCTAAAGTCGCCATGCAGCTAAATCAAAATGGTTCACCAGAGAGAATCAAGATACAAACTCCAAAACCTAAACAAAATTGAAGAAAAAATACAGTATTATGTTAAATGGTTAAGCCTGTAGAACTTTTCTAAGCAAAGGAAGGAAATCATTCTCCAGTATAGCACTTTCCAATGATGTCTTTTCATCTCATTCCATCAATTAGTGATTACAATAGGCTCCATGGTTCTCTAATTCTATTTTCCTAGAAATGATTCAATTTTTTTTTCAAAGACAAAAAGAAAACAATGACAAGTAAACAGTGTTTTATCCCGCCGGGCTTTTCGTTTAAAATGCTAAAAGCACACTTATTAAATGTTCCCAAATTAAGGTTATATATTTCCTTAGCATCTTATTGCTAGTTGACGAATGAACATATCCCACATCCTTCGTAACACAATCAAGTCAAATGAACATAATATTATCCTAGAAATTTATGTCAAGCAGTTCCAAGCTACATTACTGAGCAATCCATTGCAGTAATAAATGGGCAAACGATTTGTTTTGGGTGGTAATTGGCATCAGCTATGCTTCTGTTACTTAAAATCAGTCCGAGAAACTTAAATCCTTTATATCTGAGCTTAGTGCACAGCAACAGAAATTGATACGAAGGTTATTTCCTCTTGAACAAAGCACGACCCCCGCGCGAGCTTGTCACATGCCAGAAATGTACTTTTCGTAAACACAAATTTACCCGATAATATTTGAAGTAAACTACCCTCTCTGGCAGATTATTGACCGTTACTAACACCTCACCGAAGAATAAAAAAGACATATTTTGCGTGGCTTGCTATAAAGACTACAAATGAAAGAGCAAGTAAGATTAATATTGCAACTCTTGGTGGAGCCACATTTGGACACGTAAGAGATGACCGGTGCAACATCAAATGCAATTAACAACCCAAAAAATATTATTGAGACACATGAATATAACTGAGGTGCACATGTTGCTGTTAGCTATGCTTTTCAGCTCTGAAAGCAACCGAGCAAAATAAGCTTACTCCAATCTTGCCTCTCACCTTTTCGCTCGCTCGAGATCGTCGTTTGCTTGTTCGAGTTCCCGAACATATTTTTGGACTTCTTCTCGAACAGCTTTTAGCTGAGCAACTTCATCTTGAAGAGACGATATTGTAAGATACGATTCATTCTGACTTGCATCTAGCCTCGCCTGTATGAAAGAGAGAAAACAGAACAGTTAAAATAGATCTACCCAACCATCGATCAACGGGCAAGATGGCGTCCACGAAGCAAGTCTTGCATTATTTACAAACTTTCATTTAAACAACAGATGAATTGGCGAAATACGACTTACGCCATTAAAGCTAATATTTTCGAGTTACCTTTAAGCTTTCATTCTCTGTTTCTAACCGTGTCTTTGCCGCTAAAAGTTCACGCTGTCTGGCTTCGGCTTGCTCTAACTGCGTTTCCAATTCTGCTTCCAGTTCACGACTACCTTCTTGAAACTCGTCGAGTTCATCCCTTGCTTCTTGCAACCTTTTTCCCAAAAGAAACGATCAAATAAGAACTTCTTTCACTCACCGTTTAAAATCGTATGACTGTCATCGAACTGAATGTAGCCCTAAAATACTCACTTTCGTTCTAAATCCTCGGCAACTTGTTTCCAGTATGTCGCCTCTTCTTTCGGGTCGGCGAATTCCAATTCCTTATCGCCCGTAGAAATACTCATACCCGGCTGTCGCATAAGGACGGCGAGAAGTGTTCACCACAGAGTACAAAAAAAATGTCCTTCTAGTAATCTACGACACAAGGAACGAGGAAACCGGCTCAATAGAGACAAGACTTAGTTTACGTCTCGAAGCTCATAACGAAATATGCAAACCGTTCCCGTGATGACGTCAACTCGTGTAAGATGTGATGCATTGTGGGATACAAAAGGAAGATAAAAAAATGCCTCGCGTGTTCTCACGCTCAAAGACGTGACATTTGGTAATCACACACAACAAGTAAAGTAAATCGGTTGATTGAATGCTCATCATTCCGTGTAAATAGCATGATGCTTGTAAAAAGCAATTTTTGTCGTTAGGCGTGTCAAAATTCATGGTGTTTCTTTGCTCGGTCACTTGTAATCGAAATTATAACAAACAAAGGAAAAGGAAAAAGTTGCGATTTATGATTCGAAATCAGCAAAAAATGGGGAAGGTAAACTTTCGGGTGATCTTTGTAAGTATCACTCTAAAGAACTTGCCAGAATGCACAAAATGACCTTTAAATTACAAAGATGTTTCCACCCAACGCGATGAAATAAAAGGTTTTGATTGACAAAGAGCTCATCAAAATTTTAGCAGGGCTCCATTAGTCGTCAGTGCCTGCCCCCTGCTAATTCCCCCCCCACCCCTACCCCGAAGATGGGATGCTACATAGTTCATCGATTGCGTGTCAGTAAGAACACACTTACTCCTCCTCCTTCTCCAGAAAACCACTTCACTTCAGGGATTTATATGGTTTATCCACAACTAAGCTCTTGGAATGCTAGATACACGCGTTATTGCATTTCTTTTCGGGTTTGACGGTTAAGTTCGACTATTTGACTATTTTAGCTATTTAGATAATTTTTATATATGTAATTTTCATGATTGTAATAGTTATTTCCACAGCCCCTCTTGATACCAGCCATGACGCTGAATGGACCACCCTGGCTAAATTAATTTACTTACTCGCTTGCTACCCAATAACTCATTTCGCCGGGGGTGTCGACACACACGATAATGTGGTGCAGATATTGCAGGACAGTGTTGGAGAAGAGTGACCGCCTTTGGTGTGAAAATGTGTCAATGAGAAGCAACCAATACAAGTAAATTACTCTCGCCGAAAGACTATTTTTGGTTTTCACAAGCGGATAATTTCCGTCGAGGTGTGCCGGCCAAATATATCGACCAGAATATCCCGGAAGTTTATTGATGCTTCCCAATATATCTTGACGAGGGCACTAAGCTCTGATCCAGTCAAACGTCAAATTTAGTACATCAAAAATTCATGCGAAGTGAAGTTTTTAACTTCCATTTCGCGCAAACGGTTTTACACTCGCTTTCAGTGTTACGCGTATAGCGACTATCTTTCGAGATGTCATCTCTCGACGTGCTATGCAACCTGGCCTACGTCAAAAATGTAAACACAACTGACTTCTTCGGTAGAAGTCTTGTCAAACTTAGTCATGAAAGATGGATTTATTTGATATCAAACTAAGGCTAGAAGTATCAAGAAGTTATTCCGTGAGAGATAAATCGACTGCTTTGAATGTTTACATCTTCCGAATATCAACTGATCGATAGTGGCTCAATTCTACCGGAAGTTACTATTGAGAACTAGACTACACCAAAATCGTTTAAAGATTATCCCGTAAATCGGAATACACTATCGTAAACTAAAATGATAGACTTCAGGGCCGTATCCAAAAGAAAATTATGACTGATCCACTATCCTTTTTATTCATTTGAGGTCAGTAAAATATTAATTTATTTTTGTCATTTACTCCGCTAATAACCGGAAAAATTGTCAGTTTCGCAGTTAAACGGTCATCCATCCGTTTACATAGCATGTCGAAAGATGACATGTCGCACGTAACACTGAAAGCGGGTGTAAACCGTGTGCTAAACGTATCTTTCGTCGTAACATCAACAGACTGTTGGTTATAATAGTGCTATAACGAAAAACTGGTATCATGTTCTGGGTTTGTTTCAGACTCTTGTGGTAGGCACACGATTATTATACTCAAGGTTTGTCTCAGAAGACAAGATAACAGCTTTGATTAATGTCATCAAATATGTTCATACGGTGGCCCACAGGGGCAAAACACAACTCAATTTCTCCTCTGAAACACAACAATCTTTTCGAGAACACAACAATATTTTCGAGAACAC
>OMLO01004185.1_pt1 | contig 12017 bp, 6 predicted proteins | sample 1674811 | NCBI WGS metagenome assembly OMLO01 (sample SAMN06265003, study PRJEB25207) | coral metagenome | isolation source: Coral host | place: Mexico:La Bocana,Puerto Morelos, Mexico | collected 2008-11-13
CTCGGGCAGCATTTTCAAGACCTCGGTCACAGTTTTTCACGATACGGACCTCCCAGCCGGTAAATAACATATATATACTAAACTGTACTGAAAGTGCTGCTGTATGTATTTACATTTTATGCTACTTATTTCCAATTCTCAGCCAAATGGAAGAAATGTCACACAAACACAAAGTTGAATTAAGCAATTTAAAGATGAGGTTTGTACAATGAACTTTTGGTTTTGCTCAATAACAATTGAATGGGAAAGTGGAATAAAGCACTAACTGACTTTTAGTAAACGTTGAGGTTACCGGCATTGAAATTTCTCCCAGCAATTTATACAGTTTACGCAAGATCTTGTCTTGAGTTCATTATCGTCAAAAAGGAACTGGAAGCAATTATAGTTGTATTGAGAGAGTAACTAAAACCAGCGTAAATTGTGAAAACTGCTGGTACAGTGTTAAGGTACACTGTATTTCAATCCTGGCTGTCCCAACATTTTTACAAAAGTCATTCAGTGCTTTACTTCATGCACCCTTTCAATTTGGTATGTTGCTATTAATAAGAAGGCTAATTACATTTTATACAAGAATATCTTTTAATCTTCAACAAAACCTGTCGGTGTAAGCAATATTTTACGAGCAGGATTACGAGCATGACTACTTGCTGAATTGTATGACATAATTGCACAAAAAGTTAAAATTGGATACCTGTAATTGGACACCCATGTGATCTTGTGCTGATTAATAATGGTAATAGGATTGAGTGGAGTCCAATTCTGTCTATAATCATACAAGTGAGAAACAAAATCGGAAGACTGCGGAGCAGGAGTCTGATTTGTTAAGCACAGGTATGATTACAGACAGAATTGGACGACACAAAGTCTGATTAACAATTAATCAAACCAAAATTCGAGAAAGAAACTAGACATTAATTTTAGTAATATGTAATTACGGTTAACTTGGTGAAATGTTTGATACCAGTGCACCCACATGACGCATTCTGTATGCATACACATACAGACATAACATGTCAACTGTCCTATTACACTGTCCAATTACAAGCATGACACTACACTATTCTATTAGTGATCAAATCGGGCTGGTAATAACCAATCATGTTTGAGAATTTTGTTTTAGTTTTGATTATGTGAAAAATAGGCTTGTGGATAAACCAATCATCTTTGAGAATTTTGTTAGAGATACACTGTACATGTATGTTTAATATAATTATACGGACTGTTTAACAATTAACACACTTATGTCTGATAAAATTTGCAATTGGCGAGAAAAAGTAGCAGTAATATTACTGAGGATTTGGAGTGAGTCATGGTTAAAGCAGTATTTCACACGCCTCTTCGTTTCTTAGTTTAATGAAGAACAAAGGAGACTTGGAAAGAGACTGCGATGAATTGAAAGCAGAAATTGAAAGTCATAACAACAAAGTTCAGGTTTTGGAACGAACAATAGAACATCTAAAGAAAATAATTGATGAAAAGGTGAGTAAAAACATCACTAAACTGCAGCCTAATCTCACCAATGTACAATTAAAATCTAAGAACAATGTGATTTGGTTTTTGAAGTCAGTGTGCCACTAATCATTTCAATTTTGTTGATGATGAACTTATTAAATTTTTCAGGTGATGAGTTACATTAACTGTACTTACTGTCATTACATTTTTGTTATCCATATACTGAACTCAGAACAAATTATACAGTTTTTGATGCTTTAAGATTCCCAGCAATAAGATGCAAAATCTGAATTTCTGGTTAACACTGAGTGAGTTCAGTTTGAGTGCAAAGTGTATCAGAACCAAACTGCTTGTAAATTGCTGAGCTTGCACAGAGATACTGTAGACAGAGGTCACTGTTTGCCTCCCACGAGCTGAAATAATTATTGTTCACTGTTACAGTTATTCTTAAGGTCATGATTACAACTGCATTTTGGAAAAATTGTTTTACTGGTATTTCACCAGGAACACGAACTGAGTAAACGAGTTCAGTCAGCAAGAGAAGCAGAATGGGAGAAAATCACTCAACTCGAACAAGCCAAGCTTCAGGTCAGTGATTCAGAAGAGTAATATGGTTGTTCAGCAGTATTGATGCTTAGTACAGTGTGTAACTCCATTGTAGCACAGCTGTATAATGTACATGTATGACAAAATGTCAAGATTTTTTAGCGTTGTAATGTTAAACTGGGAGGTCAAGAAAAAAAAATCATTGTGATCCATTGTGGCTCAGCAGTACAGACATGTATCTCTTTATTTCTTTTTTTTTTTGTTCTTCAGCTCGAGGCTAATGTAGGACAAATGGAAAGGTATGGATCTTGTTTGATAATAATTAACAGTGATAATGACAGCGACAACAATACTCACTCAAAACCAGTGAACAGATACGATTCAAACAAAAACCAACAAGGAACGTTCAAAGAGGACGAAATGGGTGTTAACGTTTTAAGAGAAGTGACATTTATGCAATATTTTGTTGTTAGTAACTTGCCTTAATTTTAAATTCAACGTAGGCTATCTTAATCTTTATGTTAATGCAGAGCGAAAGCGGATGCTGAGGCTGCCTATCACGTTCAAATTGAGAAACTTGAAGACCAGCTCAGATCGGCTGCAGAGGTCAAGGTTTGTAAACTATTTGCTGGCTTTTGCATTCTTACTTTTTCATCAGTGGAAAAAAGATACCAATTCTAGTCTCCTGCTTTGATTTCAGACAGTCAAATGTATCTCATGAATTACACAAAAGCCAGTCATCAGAACTACATGCACATGTATTTAATGAAAATATTATTATTGGCTGTGTGAACACCAGTCCATCTTTCAATGACAATATTTTTAAGACCCAACTCAATTCATCTTTTCATGGAGTCATAGTGAACAACTGAAAATAAATTATCCTGACACTGACCTTTTCTGGTACTTGACGATCGATTTCATAGTCTTAGTCTCGACCAGGAAGTCAAAACACTTGAGAAAAAGATTCACCTGATCACCAGGCAATCCAAATTACAGAAATGCTCTGCTACGAGTCGCGTTTCCAGTACTGGTCTTAGCTTGGTGTTCAATGATATTCGAATAAAATACTGACTGACATCCTAATGGTAGAAGAGTTATGTTCAGTGTGAGATATGATAAATGAGGGGACTAAAGTAATCAGCGCTTGGCTGTACTTATCCCATGTCAATATTGTAAGTTTTGGTGGTCTAAATCATAGTTTCATTTTAAACAGAACGTAGCAGAGAAGGAATGCAATCAAATGAGGACACAACTTCAAGAAACACGAAATATAGCAGATGACCTTGAGAAGGTTGGTGAATACAACTATTAGGGAAGCACTTGAGCCATCAGTGACGTTTCATTACTTGGGGGACCATACACTGTAATTCACGGTGATAAATTGTAAAAAAAAATAGACTGCTCAATTGGGTCTTGGCCAGCAGTCACATCACTCAAGAACATGAATAAAATGTGAAACCCTGTGACGTTTAAAAAACTCAACATAAACTATGCCATATTTTGCTGTCAACAGGAAAAATCGCGAACACAAGAGTTGAAGCAAAAACAGCAGCAATTGCAAAACCAATGTCAAAGGTGAGGTTTAATGTGGAACAGTATTTAGTGTGCCTGGCTCTGTCCTTGAGTACTTGGGCAAAACAGTACTGTTCACACTAAAGTAAGTAGGCTCGCTTACCAACTACTGTTGGAGAAAGAATTCCTTTCGGGGACCGGACCCGAGAGAACGGCAGAAATCCAATCCTCTGATGCACTGCTATACGCAGCCTTTCCTTTAATGTCTTGACGTATTACAGTTTACTGCCTTGTGCTTGAAGGAAGCCTTTTGCTGTTGCTACACTGTAAGTAATGTCAGAAATGCGTGAATCAATTAATTAACGTCTTAGGGCTTTTCTTCTTCCAGTCTCTTGAGCAATGAACAGCAACTTCTGGCTACAAATGAAAGACTTAAAACGTCACTGGAGTTACTCAACGATGAACTAAGTAAGAATTTACTTGATTTGTCATTATTAAGCAGTTAGTTGCAATGATTTTTGTTTTTGTTTTTATTCAGTACTTGATTCATTGTTGTGAAGCACATGTCAATATTTGTAACATTTTTATTGCAACTTTTAATTGTGTCCTGGATGTTTTTTTTAAGGCATTGCAAGATCAGATCTTCAGAGACAACAAGAGGAAAGTCGTAGCAGTCTTGAACAGAATAGGTATAAATTAATTATTAGATGGCTTGTGTTTGTGGCCGATATAAGGCGCGCTCTGATCGCCTAATTCAAAGGGCATTATTTTCTGTAACGCCCACTGCCGATTACGGGCCTGCAAAAAAGCAAAAAGCCATGTCATAAACGATTGAACGCTCGGTCTTTTCGAGAAATTTTAATTTAAAGCTTGGTTTTACGGCAAGATCTCGGTTTGAGATTTTCCCGTAAAGACCTTACTCTTGGTTAAAAAGAAGTTAATAAATAAAAAAAAAAACAAATAAATAAATAAATAAATAACAAAAGATGACAATACCAGCGAAGAGACGCTTCAAGCTAAGTTACTTAGATATCTAAAAACTAAAATGGCAACTTAATTTAAGTGTGAATTATCCAAAGTTAGACAAAGTCAGTTGTGGGCATGTTTTTAAACTTCTTGCTACATGTGCTGCAGTAGTTAAGCCTTCAGACTTGACGCAATTGCAATAACAGACTTTTCAAGAGTTCAATCGTGCGTTTCCATCTTTGTCATGGCGCCATTAGCGTGGCTCGATCAGCCTGTTCCAGGCTCTCGGTCAGTGGGGACGATTAAAAAAGCGGGCGGGCGACGGGCGGGCTCTGGTAGAGAAAAAGGAGAGTCCCGCCATCTCCTTTTCTTTTGCGCATCTCGCTCGTTGCTGATCGCGGCGTTCATCCCCACGGACCGGGAGCATGGAACAGGCTATGAAATGGTTTGAAAGGTTGCAAACTCTTTCTAGCGTTAATCATACAAACTACAGCCTGTGTTGCAGGCCTAAATGGGAAAGGGATAGGGAGAGAGAATTACTGTTATGACTCGACTGTCAAACTACGAGAGTATGTGTTAAGAGAAATTGACTTTGAACAGAGTTATCAACTTAAAACAAAGCTTATTTCATTTTTATGTTTTTGTTTTCTAGGCAACAATGGAAGGACGAAAAGAATGCCTTGGAAAGAGAAATAAATGACTTGGAGAAAAAACTAAAAGGAAATGAAGAAAATTTAAAGAAACGTGAAAAGGAGTATAAAAAGGTATGGAGGGCGAGATGTCTTGAAAGCTTGGAAAATCAGTCTTATTTGATGTAGCTTTGTTTGTGACTTGAGAGTATTTTACCTCAAAGTATGCTATACGTCACGTTTACTTTGTAAGTAAGAAGTGGTTCTTAGTTAGGTAGACTCGCCCTAAAAGATTGCTTCGTAACCGCCGCCAATGAAGTCCTAGTCTTTGAACAGCAATCGCAGTGATTGTTGCTGAGATAGATTTCTCCCAAGACATTGTAGCCATCGTTGAAATGAAAAATATACCAGAATACTTAGTTTATTTTTTTATCCAAGTCCTGTCGGACATTGTGTTTTATTTTTATATGACTCGTGGCGATGTTATGCAAACCATCCTGTTTATAATACTGACAGTTGTTCTTTATAACATTAACATTGAAAATGTTTCTTTGAGTAACTCCTGAGATCGTTGCAGTTTAGTTAAATCTGTTTTCTGATCACGAGTTGCTTCTTCACAGAAATCTAAGAAGCACAAAGAAGAGGTGAGTCAGCTTCGCGACAAGGTGCAAGTTTTAGAAGCAAAAGAAGAACAACTGAAACTGGAAAGAGATTCAGTAAAGTAAGTGCTTGAGCCAAATTTCTCACTTGCGTGATACGTTTAATGGTGATGGTGGAATCAGCTATTTTACATTCGTTGACAAACGATCCGTTGGTATTTGTAATTTGTTTGTACTAGTAAACAAGCTCGTCAGATTGCTTAAAGCAAAAGGTTGATTTTTGTGGAATTACTTCAAATTACTCTATACCAACATGTATTGAAAAAACTTTAGCTGCTCGACAGATTGATCATGGACCGTTTCTTTTTGCTTACAGAAAACATTTGGAGCTGGAGAATGAGAAGATAAAGAGACAGTTTGAGAAGGTATAGGTGTAATTATCGTAATCTGCATTATTGTTATTTCATTTTTACTTTTAGTAGCCCAGGGCACCCTTTGATAAAAACATTTGCTGACGGGTTTACCCTGGGTAAATTCAGGGTTTTTTCTTTTCTTCTTTAAATTATGGCTATGGCCAATTCGGTGCTCCAAATGAAAACTCTTCAACTACATCTCGTATGCAGCTACATTTTATTATATCTTTCAAGCTAACTTTATTATAACTAAATTCACAAGCTGTTTGATATGTTTGACCTTAGCAACATATTAATTTTATTTGACGTAAAAAAACCGAGAATTTAGGGACCACTAAAGACAAATTCTCTTGAATTTGGTGGAATTCGTTCTTATGACTTCCCAGTCAAATCATCATTACCCTACAGACTGTGATATGAGGCCAAACGCTAGCAGGTAATTCACGGCAAGGTAGATATGAAGGGTACAACGGACAATATAACTTGGGCTACTTTCCGGTGGTTTCTGGTTGTTTAGGTGTTAGTCTCGGTACAATTACTCCAGGCCAGACTTGCTCTTGTTTGGGCTTTCCCCGTATTTCCCCACCCCCTCCCTCCAGTTTCTACTAAACATAACGCTTTGTTCCTTTCTTTACAGTTCAGGAAAAGACAGAATCGTTTCAAAAGTGTTTTGGACAGTAGCCAGGGTGTTGGCATGGCATTTATTCCCGCTTCTAGTTCACCTGCTCCATTCAGCGCCTCTTTAGATCAGGTAACTTCACATGTCACCAGATTACTGCTGTTTCCAGCAAGGTTGTCCAACAAATATGTAAGCAGGCTTACCATTATCATGATACCTTTCAGCTTTGTCGGTTAACTATCGCCATTCTTGGATGACGTTTACCGTGGTTCGATCGAGTCTCTTGGTGTTTCAGTACGCATAAAACTGAACAGATATCTATACTTTCTCTTCCATCAAGCTGAAACACTGTGAACTTCGATAGAGCAGTGGTATGCCATCACCATCCGTAATATTGTTCAGTATTGTATACTTTCTTTGGGCGATATAGCGATTTACCTCCCAAGTTTATTGTGCATAGTGAGGGAAGTTACAAACTTTTCTCTACTTTTTGTTGCACTGTTCCTTTCCCATCGTGCCGAGGAAAATTGATATCTTAGGTCGTGTCCGACCTATCGGGATCAACCATTTCAACACTTTTCCAATTGTTTTCGGTTGAAACGCCGTTACTCCTGGGAATATGCTTTTTCAACCTGGTTTGAGGCTAGTTGAAAAAGGTGATCAACCAAAGCTACCGAGAACGGTTTTTTCCCGTTCGGACACGAAGAAATCCAACTAACCCACCCAGCCAGAAACGGTTGATCCAGAAAGAACATAGCCAGAGATGTAGAAGTCTTGGTATTGTGAAATAAAACTAAAAACCCTCGTGGTTGTATTTGCAATTCTAACTTTGCAAAGGAGCTTGTAGGAAAATCCGTACTGCTCTGTCAACTGAGCTGTTGCCAGTTTCATATGTTTCACTGTGAAAAATAAAATACCACACAATACTGTATGTAAATCATATACAAAAAGAAAATCTTGCACTTTTGGTTTCTTCTAGGACCGACAACAACGTGATATTGTAACAGTGCGGGAACGACTTGAAGAGCTTGAGGAGAACCAAAAACATATCAGCGACTTATTAACGAACTCAGAGAGACCCACAGGGGACATGAGCATCAGTTGACAGCATGCCACACATATAATCACCGTGGGGCCTCGATTCCACACTGTAATAAAATATTATATTTATTCCTTGCTTTCCAAAGGAGAATATTTTCAATGGGAGATCAGAAAGTGTTTTATAAATTCAGTGCTTCACTGAGTTCTTTTGAAAATGTGTAACATTTTTACCAAAGCATGTATGATTTAAAGGGAAAAGAAAAATATGGAGTGATTTAAGTTAAGTTTATTTACGCCAGCCATCAGCATTGAAATATTACATGTATTATTTTTATAGAATCGCAATTTTGTCTGCATTTTCATTTGGATCCTGTTTTAAATGTCTCGCATTTTCTTGATGAACGCGATTAACCTTTTTCACATGACGTCGCAGCGGCCATGTTGCCGGAAGCTCCGAAGCAAGAGGGTATGAGTTCTTTCCACGTGCAAACAACAACGTGGCCACCATGACCCGGTTCACACTAATACATTTTCGCTACTCTATCGTTTTCGCAGCCTTTTTCTACGTCCACATTAAAATTTTCAAACGCTGCTGTGATATAACACTACAGCTGCTATATAAAAAAAAGGTGAAGGTAAAGCAACTATATTTATACACGGTTTGTATTTAAAGCTTGTGGGGCCGTGTATATGAAACAAATACTAAATACAAATGAAACAGAAATTTATTAACAATCCCAACTGGTGGGAGGCTGACCAGCTGGCTATTTACAACGCGTGGAGGAGTTGAATTCGGGACCACCGAAGACAAATCAATCTAGTGGCAGGGGGCAGGATTTGAACCCGTGACGTCCGGATTACAAGTCCAGCGCCCTAACCACTAGGCCACGCTGCCTCCCTGTCGCGTCACGTGATCAATTTAAACCAATCAGATTGCAGCATTTGCATTACTTTACTAGTAGGGATAAAGTGTCAAGTTTCTAATGTTACTAGATGCTGTAGCTTGTAAAGCGCAATACCTTTTGATGCTGCTTATGTTTTGCCTTCACCAGATGCTAAAGGAATCTCTCCTCTGGACACTACAAGACATTCTTCGATCCAGATGCACTCCGGATGTGAGCAGGGCCTGGAGCGAAATGATCGACTTCATAGCCAAGGCTATGATGTATGGACTGAAGGGTAATGTCACGTGATCAGCAACCACTGAAACAAAACAAAAAACGAGAATCGCCAAAAGCGGGAATCAGGTTACGCGATCAAATAAGAACGAAAGCTCTACAAAATAGCTTTAACTTTAAATATTTTAAATATTTTGTAACATTGACATTACAATGCTGTGATACCAAAATAAGTCGTTCTGATGCTTTTTAATTACAAATCTAAACTATAACTACTACTTCATTTTTGAAAGGTTTAAGAAGATAACTTGAAGATAACTTCCTTATAATTACATTTTTCGATAGCAATCCTGTTTACAGTTGAATTATATGCAACCTTCCGTCATAGTAAATATAACGTTACTTAAAAACAACTTTTAAGATTAATTTGCAAATATCGGTTATTATGTATATGTTACAGGTCAAAATTAAATTCAGGTAAAAATGATTTCAACCTAGTTTGATTCTCAATTTCCTTTGTCTTCCAACCCTAATTATTCATAATCAATGAATAAGTAGGGTAAGAGACAAAGGAATTAAATTTTTACCTGAATTTAATTTTGACCTTTAACATATATAGCCTGGCCAAACACATTATTACTCATCAAACCTTTCTTGGTAAACTTGGTAAACTGCTAGTCATGGCACTTCTCCAAATCACCCATTTACGATGTTGACTTTTGATCACTTTTAAATGTGCAACTCTCTGAATATTTCATAAGTAAAATTACCAGGTGCGAAAAAGTTGCTATGCAACCAGCTAAATACGTTTTATTGTCATTAAAAACAACTGGACCTTCTATGTAATTACCAGTGTAATTAACGCAGTGTACGCGAAAAGTATGCACGGGAAACACTCCTGTTCTCTTACAAACCAACGGTGAGAAACTACGTTTACTTAATACTTATCTCAAGGCAAACATTCCTTTTGTCATGCTCTAGAGCCTTGATTATCCATTTTTAATACAAATGTTTATTTCCGTTATGTATAGGATTGAAACGTAATATGATTTATCCGGGTTAATTTTTCTAAAATACACGCATTAAGTAACGATATAGAAAAATATTAAGTAAAATTATGTCGGTTTCACTAGCTTTCAAGTCAAGGAAAACGTGATTACTGATATTAAAAGTTCACTATCATATGCACCTTTTACATTTTAAGACTTATATTTTCATGTAGTTAGAGAAAATTACACGTGATTTGCTATGCAATGCTGTGATTTGTTGTGAAATAAATCTAAATAGGAAGAACAAATCCAGCATCACGGAAAACACTCAAGTGTGCTTGGGCAAGACAAAGTCAGTGTTTGTATTAGTATCAAACTAGAAAGGAAAAAGCATGTAATTTTATTTTAACTCTTGGGAAATGTTAACTTATATTGAACTGAACAAGAGATCCTTAATGAAGAAGTTTTAATGGATTTTTGAAAAGCAATAAATCAAACACACTTTAAAAAGTAATTACGCCTCTCAACTATGTATACAACTGTGGAGTTGATTTTATGCGAAAAATTAAACTATATGTGTAATCCTGAGCTTGAAACAATAAAAAACTGAATTATGTTGAAAGTTTCTTTTCTAACAGTAGTCTCCGAAGCATTCAGTAATACCCCTATGACAGAAATATATCTTACTGTAAGCTGGAATGCTTAAAATCATTTATATACTTTCTAAATTAAATATCACTCATTAAACTACCGATTTGCAGAAAAAAAGAAACCGACAGACCTAAATTGTCCATCATTTGCAAATTTACGGTCGTTAAAAGAGGCGAAAACATAAACACTTAGGTGGAACCTAGAAAGATTGATTATAATTCCTCGGTTAATATAATACATTTACGATACACCTGTCTGGGATTGGAAAGTTTCAATAGATGAACTGAAAATTAACACCAAGATCTGATTTTGATTCAACTTTTTGAAGCAGCCGAAAACTTAAAAAGTGTCACAGAAAGCCAAGCCTGTGATCATTTGATCAGTTGATTGCGTGATATTAGGGAAGGCAGACGAGCGTCCACCGCAAAAGTAATATACCATTGCGGTACTCCATCTCTCGTTTGGCACACAATCATCACACTAACGTCTGTAAATCAGACTTTGTAATGTTTTCATTTCCATGGCATATAACGCTACAGTCTCTAGCCCCGTGATCATTGTCAGTTTGTATGAACTGAAGCTACACAAAGTTTGAAGTAGGATCAAAGACCTCTGAGGTAAACGGCCATCTCAACAGTGAGTACTGAGTAAATCTCTTTCACCAGCTTTTTGAAAGCATTTAATTTGTTGAGTGGGAGACAGGATTTTCATTTTAAAAAAGAAAAGTTAACTGTCGCTGTATTTTGAGAATTGCCTTTCAATTGAAGAAAACTGAAAATTGTAGTTTAAGATGGAAAGAGATAATAATAAACCATAAAGGAACAAATATGGTTGAGAATGGAGAAGATTGACATTGTGCAAAAAACCACGAACTTAAAAACATTTAGACTTTTCAAAATGCATAGACCGTTACGTAACTCTTTTAATGGATTGTTTATAATGGATCTGTTAATATTATTGTTTTCTTATCTTTTACGACGTACTCAACAAGACACAGTTCATCAATGGGCTGCGCGACCTCCCTCAACTCAAAGAACACAGTGGTTCGTCATCGTGTCACCGTGAGCGCAACATTCAAGAAAGTTTCCATCGGAGTTTCTAATGAAAACAAAGTTATCCTCTGCCAATCTTGGAAACGCCTGGAACAAAACAAGACCACTACAGGAAAGCGAGTGTTTAAAAGGTACATTGTAAAAATTACAGGAGTGCTGTCCAGTTTGTAACAGTCAGTCAGCCAGTCAGCCAGTCAGCCAGTCAGTCACTTGCTCATTAACTCACTCGCTCACGAAGTTAGTCAGTGTAATCACACGATTAATCATAAAATTATAATTATAATATAATTATGATAATTATAATAATTGTAATAATTATAATAATTGTAATAATTATAATAATTGTAATAATTTATTTATTTATTTATTTATTTATATGCAATATTTCAACAGGCCACCCAATTCAGCGTAGGCTGGTTTAAATGGG
>OMLO01004186.1_pt1 | contig 12017 bp, 7 predicted proteins | sample 1674811 | NCBI WGS metagenome assembly OMLO01 (sample SAMN06265003, study PRJEB25207) | coral metagenome | isolation source: Coral host | place: Mexico:La Bocana,Puerto Morelos, Mexico | collected 2008-11-13
CCCCAAAATTGAACGAAATTTCACGTGGAACCGACGAATGGGCTACAAAAGGAATCTCCTCTTGCGGTTCACCAAGTTTACCATTTCAGGTGTGAATCCAACATCATTCCCCAAAAAGGTCATCCATCTCCCCATGCACTGACTGCATATCTTCCAGTTAAGGTTACAAATGCCAATCAATGTCGCTAACGTCACGACATGTCACGGGATTTTTCGCAAATTTCTTAAGACTTCCAGGTGCCTGTAGCACTTCCAGGGTTGTTGGTGAAATCTCTAGAGCCACCTCGGCCTCGACCTCAGCTCCAGTCTGCTAAGTCTGGCACCTAAACCCTACGAAACCCATGATCTTTCCAAGTCACGTAAGCCCGCACGAGATGTCGGTGAACTCATGGGAGACTGGCAGGCAGCTGTTGCAAAGTGATTGTACACCAATTATATGCATATTAGGCATATCACTATGTGTTTACCAATAGATGAGCATACAAAAGAGAATGTGTGTTTACACTTTTTTATTTGTCTAATATTTAGGTTTCGGCCCTAGACCTTCCAGCTGGTAAACCTGTACAGCTAACGCTAGGGACCTCGGTATCAATTCTTTGCCATGGATCATAGGATTCTGCCACCCCCATGCCTTGGTGGTAACTACGATGGTGTGTTTGAGTGGAAGGACGACTTGGGTGATGGTCGCATTCTGCTTTTTGACGTTGCACAACAGGCTGTCTGCACACTTTCGGGTCTCAGCAATGGCATTTGTTCTCGCTTCACGGCATTCGGGTTGCAGGTCAGCTCACACTCCACCACCGATTTCGAATTTGTTGATGCCTCCCGTGCTTTCTCGACTCCTCGTCCTTTGGCTTTCTGCCCTGACTTGGTTGAGCTTGCTGCGGGCACCGGTTCCATGGGCATTGCTGCTTCGTTCCTTGGTGGGAATCCTCGGCTTTGCGTTGATCACAATGGACTTGCTTGCACTTTGCTTGCCCACCACTCACATGGACAGGTTTTGCAACGTGACTTGCTTTCCCCTGATCTCCGTCTTGAGCTGTCTCATTTGCTTGGCACGGATAGTTGCACATTTGTGATGGGGTTCCCGTGTCAACCTTTAAGTTCTCAGGGGCTCATGAGGGGTCAAATGGATCCTCGTTCTCTTGTCTTTTGGGCTGGATTGAAGTTGGCTTTTTTGGCCAATGCTCAGGCATTGATTCTTGAGTGCGTTCCAGGAGCAGACAAGGATCCTGACATTCAATGTGGCATTCATTCATTCGCTGAAGCTATGGATTTCAATGTTTGCACCACCATTCTCTCACTTGATCACCAGTGGCCAATGAGAAGAACAAGATGGTGGGCTCTGCTCACCCCTAAACATTGGGGGGTTAGTTCCATTCCCACTTGGCCAAAAGTTGATGACATGTCTTGCATCTCTTGCTTGCTCCGCTCAATGGGGGGTTTGGGACATTCAACATGAATATCAGCTCCTTCTTTCGGTTGATGAGTTTGCCCATTATAGTGATCCTCGGTATGGTTCTGATAAAAGGTTTCTGGACTTAACCGATGTTGCTCCAACGGTTCTTCACTCATATGGGAATGCCCTCAGTGCATGTCCTTGTGGCTGTAGGCTTTCCAAATTTAGCACAACCAGCCTGTTGACCAAAGGTTTGCGTGGATTTTTCGTTCACTCAGAGAGATGGAATCAGCCTCGTTTTCTGCACCCAAAAGAGTTAGCCTTGTTACTCACTCTGCCTTTGACATTTGATTCTCCTTTGCCTGTCAGGGCCACGCTTTCGATGCTTGGACTTGTTGCAGCCCCTCTTCAGATGTTGTGGGTTTGGACTCATTTGGTGAAAGGGGCAGGTGATGTTGGACTTGTCTCGGCTGATGTTGATCCACTGACGGTGATTTCAAATTACAAAGCTGAGCTACGTCGACAGATCATGGAATACTTTCCTTTTGCCTCTGGGGTTGAACCGATTGCTCTTACGCTTTCCACTTCACCCCCTACCCATTTGCTTCGTAGGGGGGTCTTCACCCTTGCTGAACTTGCTCGTGCAGAGTGCTTTCGACTGGATTGGGGTGAGTACATGCGGTTTGTTGGAAATAATGGACTTCCTCTCTCGCCGTCATGTACTTTCGAGTTTGGAACTGAAGCCCCTGAACTCATCGTTGTTCCAAAGGCTCAGGCTCTTGACCGGCCACTTGGACTCCTTTGTATTGGAATTCAAACATCGGCAGGTCTTTTGATTTCCACCCATGAAGCCGGGGTATTTGTATTCCAATTGTGTTGGGAACATGACTTGCCTTCTACTGCTTTCTTCCTCGATGATCAGGATGTTCTTGTGGGGCCGGATGCCAGGCTTTGGTCTAGTGTTACTCTGACCATGCTTTCGGACGCTGATCTTTGCTCGCTTGGCCTCTCGAAACATGAGGCAACCACCCGAGTCTTCAGATTGAACGATGATTGGGTTCCACCTGGCTTTGGACGGGATTTTGACTTGGATCATGTCGGCATGTCGGGAGGTGTACTTTGGCACTGTCTTTCCACCATCATCTCGCTTGCTCAGTATATGGATTTGAAGGCCCCCGCCTTGCCATTTGCTCTTCAACATGGGGCCGTCTTGATACATCCGCTGATAGCACTGGACTTACTTAAGGGCCGCTTGTCAGCTCGTCGCTCTGAAGCATTGAGGACCCTTGTACTTGCGGGAAATGGCTCTATAGCATGTCCCCTCCTTTTGGATTGTCATTGGGTTCTTTTGATTGGGCATCATTGGGTCGGCAACATTCGTTGGACTTGTCTCGATGGACTTCGGCATGACCTCTCTAAAGAGATTACTTGCTTTGCAAAGGCCTTTGGTAACTTGCTGGGACTTCGACTTTTTGAGGTGGATTTCGTCAGCTTCGTCTCTCAAAATCACTCCTACACCTGTGGTACGATTGCTTTGTTGCATCTTTGCATCGTCCTTGGACTTGGCTCTTGCTTTTCTGCTGACTTTGTGTCTGGGCTTCATCGCCACCTTGTCAGGTTGTTGTCGGAGACACTTCTTTGATGGGTTTTGGTCCTGGCCCGACTGAACTTACTCAGCGTCTCGCGGCACTTCTTGAAACCAAAGGGGTTGGGGAAGGACAAGCGATGTCTCGTGCCCAGTCTTGTCTTTCCAAAGTTGGCGTGGCTGCTGTTGCCAAAGCATTGGACTTCAAGAATCCTTGGGGAGCGTTGAAGGAAGCTGCCTCTAGGCCAGGAGTGAACTTTCGTTTAGTTACTCAGGAAGAACTTCAAGCTCAGATCAACGCTAAAGCATCGTCCGACTTTGGAGCCACGGTATCTAAAGGCAAGATGAAGAAGAAGGCTCAACAATCTAAGACGGTCAGTGTCCTTCAGTTAGATCCCAATGACCTTCAGTTGGACTCTGAGCATTTTGTTGATCAAGATGGTGACCATATTCCTCAGATATCCTTCCAGGACGTTGTTGCTGACAAAAGAGGACTTGCCATATGTTCACGCCAAGATGCCATTTCATTCTTGAACCCATTTCGTATCATTTCGGCAGACTCCCTTGCACTGCTCACTACTTCGGAGCTAGACAATGTTGACAAAGGGGCTGCAGATATCACCAGCATCCGTTTCTCGGCCATTTACACTCCTACCAAGGAGCCAGTGATTCTTCATGGCTCGTTGTTGCAATTAGGAGATTCCAAGATCGAACGATTTGTGCCGGACTCAACAGCGATGGATCAGCTTGAAGCAGTCAGTACTTCTGTCATCAAAGTCACTGCTTATCGTGATGAGCTTGAATTGCCTTGGGACACTTTTATCACTTCGCCGGTGAAGCATTTGCTTGCCATCATGGTTCCGCTACAGCTTTGTCGTGGCAAGAAATGTGGCTCTGACTGCCCTTATTTTCATGCACCACTTGAAGAAGATCTTGAATCCACTGTTCAAGACGTATGGGCACGTCGTTTTCAAAAACTTGAGGGTGCGGTTTGTGATGCAAAGGTTGCTGATACATATCAGGTTTTCTTTCGGATCCCAGAATCCGCACTGAAGATTGCACTTAGCATTGGATTGATAGGTGTCTACATTGAGCCAAGACTTGCCGACGGGAAAGGCACACATCCCGATTATGCTGTAGTTTGGCTTGCTGGGGTTGCAAGAAATGAAGCTGCACACCAAGTACGCACCTACGCATGCTCCATCAATCTTGTTCGCTTGAAGGCTAGGTACGGTGTTCGGATTAGAGTTTCGGATGAGAAAGATGCATACGAGAAATTACGCCCTGATCTGCCTTTCGTCCAAGTTCGTGTGGCCAACAAATATCGATTGCATCCGATTCCACATGGAACTCAGCGTGCCACCATCATCAAACTCTTGGAACAGTGGGGCTGGAAAGCCAAACCTCTCCAGCCTACAAAGGGCTCCATCCTTGGAGGGGCTTGGGAGGTAGGAAGTGATGCACCACCCCCCAAAGCAGTGCTTTATGGATTTAATCAGGATGTGATGATCACGGAGGTCAAGCAAAAAGCACCGCAGAAACAAGTGCAATCCTTGTTCACTTCGTCCCGTACCAAACAGGTACTTCAGCAAGCCAATCCTGCATCCGGTGTCAGTGTGGGTTCCTCTCAGGCACATGATGTTGACCCTTGGCACCAATCTGAACATGATCCTTGGAATGCTTGGAAGCCAACTGCCTCTCCTGCCAAGGTTGAGTACAGTAAATCCACCCAAGGACGACTTCAAGAAATCACGGAGAAGCTGTCCGATGATGTCAAAATGCAGATCCAGCAGCAAATTGGTGAACATCAAGCCAGTACAAGCTCAGCAATTGCCAGTGTGACTCAACTTTCCCATGAAGCAGAATCTCGGTTTCGTAAATTGGAAAGTGGTTTGGCCGAAGTGACTGCACAAGGGCAGCAATTTCAAGGTTGGTTCAAAGACATTGGAGCACGTCTCTCCAATACGGAGCAGCATGTTGGTCAAATCACCACCCAATTGACGCAGGTTCAGGCTGAAGTTCACCAAACTACTGATATGGTGCAGCAGTCAATCAACACTGGATTCCAATCTGTTACTTGCGACCTTGATAAAAAGCTCTCTGGCATGTTTGAACGTTTTGAGCAAGCATTCGGCTCACGGATGCCCACCAGTGGTCATCTTTGACTATCTCGTTCTGGTCCTCGGGTCGTCAAACCGAGGAAGCCAGCTTTGTTTGCCCCATTGACGATTTGGTTCTTCATTTTCGTTCACCTTCTTTTACCCGTTTCTGCTTTTATGGTCAATTTCGCAGCTTTGTCTGGTACTGACTATGGTCGTTCTCACTCTGTGGACTTTTGCCAATGGACTCCGTTGGATTCCTCACATGGTGGGTACACTTTGGATTTGGGTTCCACCTTTGGATTTTTTTCTCTGACTGAGAGTGGGCACCTTGCACAGTCGCTCGCCTCACAGGTTTCGTTTGCCTCCCTACATCCTGCTTGCTGTGGGTTGTCTGGTAGGATTGGGGAGGCTGATAATCCCGGACCCACCATTCAAATTGGTACCACCAACACTGCCGGTATTCGACGCAAAGAATCTCATCTTCTTGGACTTGGTCCTGGGATTTGGTGTGCCTCTGAGACACATCTCACTTCTGTGACTCAGCGGTCTACTGATGCCACCTTTCGCCATTTAGCTCAGGATTTGAATCGCACACCTAAGGTCCTTTATGGTGCACCGGTTGCACCAAGGGTAAATTCGGAATGGGCCGGTACTTGGAGTGGGGTGCTCACCTTGAGCGATGTTCCTGCTAGACCTCTCTCGTTACCTTGGCCATCTGAAGTTTGGAGCACTGGTCGTGTTCAAGCTTCTCGACATTTTGTTAACCAGATTCCTTTCACAATTGCCAACATCTATGGTTATGCTGTTGGGCCGACTTGGCCTCGAGCTCACTCCCTCACTGAGACACTTCTTTGCACTGTCACGGAAGAGATAGTCTTAGGTTGTTCTGGGCCTAGGCTGATATGTGGTGACTTGAACTGTACCTCTTCTTCCCTCGAGGCTTTTGAAGTTTGGAAGAATCATGGTTGGCAATCTCTGCAGGACTTTGCTGCTTCCCGATGGGGTTGGGCTGTTGTTCCAACTTGCAAGAAGGTCACAGAACGTGACTTTATTTGGTGTAGCCCTGAAGCGCTTGACCTTCTTTGTGACATCTCAATCCAGGAAGCCTTCTGCGACCATAGTGTCTTGATTGGACACTTCAAGGTTTTGGACTTTCAACTCTCTCTTCGTTCTTGGCTTATACCGGCTCGGATTCCTTGGGACTCTGTTGATCGTTCCGGCCAAGATCAGCTGCATATGGATTTCGTTTCGGATGGACTTACTGCTACAGAGAGAGTCACTGCCATTGGCTTAGCGCTTGAAGAGGGGCTTGATGGCCGAGTCCAGGGTCAACCTGATGGCTGCCTGACTTCTCAACAGAAAGGCAGAGGTAAAAGGACCAATCCCAAGTCTATTGACCTTGTTGCCCCCACATCTCGACCCAGTAGACAAGGGGAAGTTGCTTTGCGTGGGGACTTGGCTGGCCGTGCTGTTCACTTATGGTTTAAGCAGCTGCGACGATTGCAATCTTACTGGCTTGCTTCACGTGCAAATTGTCTTTCACCTTCCGCTGTCGCTTACCGCCTTGAACTTTGGGCAGCCATTCGGCGAGCACGTGGTTTTTCTTCGTCTTTTCCTGTTTGGTGGACTAGCAACTCTTCAGGATCCCAGTTTGATGTTCCGTTTGCTCTCCCGGAAGGTCCTCCTGGAGCATCGGTTGCCGAAGCAGTCTTTCGACATTTCAAATGTTCCTTCGAGAAATTTGAGAATTGGCATCTCCGCCAACGAAGCACCTCTCTTAAGATGAAACATGAACAGTCAATGGAGGCGTTGCACAAGGAACTTCGTGACTCTAAAGGGGCGGCCCTCCAGCTACTTGAATATCGTCATGAGTACACCGTTGACCTTGTCGACACTGGTTCGGGTGTGGTTTACCTTGACCGTGAGGTTGTTAGTCGGGGAGCTTCTACTTGGACTCTTGATGGTGTTGTTGTTGTCCCGACGTCGGTTCATGGACTTTCTCTTGGCTTTTCGTTTGACCTTTCAGGGCTCATTGGCTCTACCCTGGCGCAGCATCAGACCTTGTCTTCTGTCACTGATGTGCAACAGGCTATGTTGGACTTTTGGACTCCTAAGTGGCAAGCCATTGAAAACATCTCCGATGAGCTGTGGGGTAGGCTCTCTGGTTTTGTTACTGCCTTCATGCCCAAGTTGTCGTTCCAACTTCCCCCTATCACCATGGACCAATGGAGAAAGGGCCTTCGGAGATTCAAATCATATGCCGCAAGAGGCACTGATGGATTTAGTCACCTTGACCTTATCAACATGCCTGAGCCTTTGATGGCCTCACTCCTGGATTTGTTCAATGGAATTGAAGAAGATAGGTTTGACTGGCCATTGCAATTCTTGCATGGATTAGTGAACTCACTTCCTAAGACTGCTGTTCCCAGCGGTCCTGCTGACTTTCGTCCAGTTGTCATCCTGCCTGTTGCATACAGAGCATGGAGCTCTATTCGATCCAGGCAGATGATTCGTTTTCTCCTGCCTTATGTGTCTGAAGGAGCTCATGGTTTTTTGCCTGGTAAAGAGCCTATGCAAATTTGGGCCTCTCTGCAGGGTCATATCGAATGTGCTGCTCAAGGCTCCTTGGGGCTATCTGGACTTAGCGCCGATCTTCGCAAGGCTTTCAACTGTATAGCCAGACCACCGACGTTCGCTTTGGCCTCGCACCTTGGGGCTCCGCTTCGCCTTATCCATGCTTGGTCCACCTATCTTGGTGGCTTCGATCGATCTTTCCGGATTTCTACCTTTGTTGGGGCTGCTGCTACCTCCACGGTGGGCTACCCAGAAGGTTGTGGGTTAAGCGTGTACGCAATGCTTAATGTTTGCTGGGCTTGGCACAAATACATGGAATGTTTTCATCCTTCCATCCAAGCCACTTCCTATGTTGACAACCTTGGCCTTCGTGCTTTTCAGCCCGAGCTGGTTGCTGCAGGGTTTTTCGGGATCATCACTTTCTTCCAGTTCTTTCATCTCGAGGTTGACCCGGCCAAAACTTTCACATGGGGGTTGAAGTCACAAGATCGTAAGACTCTGGCCGGCTTGGGGTTTGTCAGTGTTTCTGCTGCCTCTGAACTTGGTGGATCAATGACCTATGGCACCATGATTCGGAATTCTCAATTGAAAGCACGAGGCTCCAGTCTTGCCTTTCGATGGTCACGCTTGAAAAATTCTTCTGCTCCTATGTTTCGGAAGCTTGCTGTCCTTCCTTGTACCTTTTGGCCAACTGCCCTTCACGGTGCTCTCGGTTGTCGATTCGGCCCTCAATATCTTCATACTCTTCGCCAATCAGCTATCAAAGCACTTCGTTTGGGTGGGGCGGGGGTAAATGCCTTGCTGAGATTCAGTTTGTGTGTAACTCCTACTGCGGATCCTGGTTTCTGGCATTTGAAGGATGTTTTTCATGGCTTTCAGCGGATGCTTCGGAAGACACCGGATTTTCTGCTGGGATGGTACAGATTTATGGAGAACTTTTCGGGGCAGCTTTTTCCTGGTCCGTTTAGCAAACTATTGGAACTTACGGAACTGTTGGGTTGGACGATTACGGATCCTCCTTTTCTTACCGACCATGATGGCTTCAGTTTCAACTTGCAGGAGATTGGGTGTGACTGTTTGAATGGTTTGCTCTACGACGGATGGCTGCAGCACGTGGCTCGGCAAGTCCGATCTAGGGCCTCCATGAAGGATCTTGAAGGACTTGATGGGTTTCTGACAAGATGGCAGCTTTCCAAGTTGTCTGGGCAGGAAGTTTCGATGGTTTCTGCTTTGAACTCCGGTGCTTTCATGGACAATTTCCATCATGCAAAGTTTGACCTTACCAAGCAACGTTGTTGTGCAGTTTGCGGGGTCGCAGACACGGTGGACCACTGGTTTGTTTGCCCTCGTTTTCATGAGGCTCAGACTGCTTTGGAAGGTTTTGAGGACTGGGCCAGTTGGCCGGTGTGTTTTCGTCACCACCTTCTGGTTCCGAGACCATCCTATACTGCACTTATGAAGAGCTATTTTCACAATCTGCAAGATGCCACAAGGGATTTTTTCTGTAAGCCACAGGTTGAAGTACCGCATATCTTCACTGACGGCTCTTGTTTTGCAGATTCTGGGAATTCACTTTTTCATTTAGCAGCTTGGTCTGCAGTTGACGCATCTTCTGGACGGGTCATTGCCACGGCTCCTCTGCATGGTCTGCCTCAGACCATTGGACGAGCTGAAATGGTAGCAATCATTGCTGGGTTGGAATGGTGTTGCTGCAACAAGGTTGTTGCCCACTTTTGGTGCGATTCGCTTTTTGTGGCTAAAGGACTGGCTACGCTCATTCTGGTGGGAGACATTCCAGCACATTGGGAGAACTACGATTTGTGGAAAAGGATCCTCTTGTTGCTTGAAGTGGTTCCATTGGGCACGTATCATGTTCATTGGATTCCTTCGCACTTGGATCCCCTGCTTTGTGAGACTCCTTTTGAGAGTTGGATTGCTCAGTGGAATGCCGTAGCAGACAGGATAGCAGTTCAATCCAACCAACAAAGAACCTCGCAATTTTGGCAACTTCTTGCAGAGGCACAGGATTTTGACGATGTCTGGAGCAGAAGGGTACAAGCCTTACGTACCTTTTATTTCAAGGTAGCGGAGCTGAAAAAATCGGCTGTGATCTCCCCTCTCATTTCCATTTCTGATGAAGATCAGCATTTGGATGGTGAACCGTTGAATTCGTTTTTCTTTCATGGCTGGCAGTGTTTTTGTACAGATACTGCAAACAGCAAACTACCACTCAGTTTCGGTGTCAACATCTTGGAGTGGCTTTTCACGCTGGAGGAGGCTCACGAGGGTGTCCTTACTCCTATTTCTTTTCTTGAACTGACGTTTTTGATCAGTTCAGAGGCTTTGATTCCATTTCCATTTCGAGAATCAAGGCGTGGCATTTGGGTTTTTCAATACCCTTGTCAAAGGCTCGAGCGGCCCACTCTGTCTTATTTGTATCGTATGGTGAGGTCGATTCTTCTTGCCTGTTTTTCGAATCTTGATTTGTTGGACCTTGTTGTTTGCAATTTGAACAAGACGGAAGTGGGAATTAATTTTCCAACGGATGGTATGAATTTGCGTTTGGCCCCCGGGTTGTACAATGGCCTCCGGGAATCCATCCGATCATTTACATCACGTCGCCCACTTAGAAAGGCATGTGATCTCGCTCGGCCAATTTAGTGTTCCGCATGCACAGTCATGCTCGCTTGGACCTCAGACTCGTCGGCAACTGCACTGCATTGGCCGTGCATTGCCACCTCATGAATCTGTCCGCGGTATTTGTCTAATATTTGTCTATAATTGAATCTGTTTTGTTTTTTCGAACTCATCCTCAAAAAAGATGCTTGCATTCAATGTCTTCAAAAATCCCCAACTGTACACCTACACCTCCGTCGCGAAAGTACTCACCCGCAGGCCTCGTTTTCACTCTCAATGCATCCCCGTTGTCGCAGCGAATCCGTAAGAGAATTCTTTGCACGCTCATAAGATTCCTCAAAGAGTTTCATGGAGTTTCTGACATTGAACAAACTGCAATCACAAAAGCCAAAGGATTCTGCATGGTTTGGCCTTTGGGACGTCCTAGGCACTTCTGCAGTTGTCGCGTTTCTTATATGGCTGACACAGCAGGGTGTCGTCGGTTAGCTGCACACTCCATAGTTGCGCAGACAGGATAAAGTTGTCAATGCTGCCCAAAGTCAAGTATTTACAAAAAAGTATCTTCCAGTATCATAGAGTATACTCGGTACACAACCACATTTTGTCGGAAACCTTTCCAACATCTAAAGCAGGGGGCTTTCGTCCAGCTCCAGGCTTCGGGAAGCCGCGCACGAACAGCCAAATCCTCAGCACTGGCAAGATACAGCGAGCAAAGTAAACAAGCTTATTTCATAAAAACGTTTGTCAACTCAACAGCTCTTGTTTTGGCTGATCTTGCAAGGGAGTGGCATCAACTTTGGCTTTCACCTTCTCATTTCTATGATAGTAGTAGTAGAGTGTGCCAGCAGCAGCACTCAGCAAGGCGAGAATAAGGAAAGTTGCCCTCAGTAATCAGATGTGATCTGTGGAAAGGACTGGTAGCTCTCATGCTCGATGCATTTGGCCGTCCATTGTAAAAATCTTGTCGTTTCTATTCGTTTCTTCGTTTCTTCTATTCCAGGGTGCTTTCAAGCGATTGCTGCAAATTTAACATGAATCATGATGATCATTGCAAGAATTAACAATTGCAAGCAAGCGGTGTTTCTGTCTTGAATCCACAGCGAAAGAAGCAAAGGATGTGGTGCTGGCCACGCAATCTTCGCAAGCAGGTGTTCCAATTTCATATTCTCACATTGATTTGACATTAGGAAAGTAAACTAGCAGAAACGAAAGCTAAAAGCTGCAATGAACATATCTTCCAAAACTTCAAAACACATAAAGCCGCATGACATCTATTGGTTATTGCTTCATCTCTCGATACTTTGCACACAAGTACACAGGTTTCACCAGTTCTTGTTGCGGGTGGGCAAGATCCACTACCATACTTGTATAGTCTTATATACATATGTGTAAATATATATATATACACTGTATATACAAATATGTGAAAATATCGAAGATGCTGCCAGGTTGCACTGCTCCGTTGTTTCCGCTCCTCTTGTCTGCTTTCGCCAACGCTGCATTCGTATCAGCAACAAACTGGGGCGCTTCCGCCTAGGTTGATTCATGGTCACCATCATCATCATCATCATCATCATCATCATCATCATCATCAACACCACCATCATGAGTAGAATCCGTGAAGTACCTTCCGGAGCAGGATCTTTTGTTGCTATTCTCTGCTGGAGATTTGAGCTGCGGTAGAAAAATGCCAGAATGTCATGGATAAAAAATACCAAGC
>OMLO01004187.1_pt1 | contig 12015 bp, 2 predicted proteins | sample 1674811 | NCBI WGS metagenome assembly OMLO01 (sample SAMN06265003, study PRJEB25207) | coral metagenome | isolation source: Coral host | place: Mexico:La Bocana,Puerto Morelos, Mexico | collected 2008-11-13
ACCTTATACTTGATCAAGGGATTGTTATACCAAGAGACAGAGAGATCAGAGAATCTCCAAGAAAAGGACCCCATGACAAGGAAGCCCTTTGCTGCTCATTTGTACGTTGTCTCGTCTTTCTTGCCTCACCGACTGCTTGCACATATTACATATTTTATAATTCGACACAATTTTAATAAAAATAACAAATAAGCATTACAGTACAGTGCGAACAATTTTACAATGAAAAGACCAGGAATTAATTACAACTGAGTATTATATCGAAACAATTTGCACTAAAACATATTTTTGTGTACAATATTGCCTTGTGACTATCATGATAAGTTCTATGATTCATTTAATTAAACAAAAGAAAAAAGGTTACAAGAAGAAGTCGATCTTTGTAGATGCTATAAAGTGAGGTGAAATTGACATACGCAGTTTCACAGGTTCGATAGTCCATTCAATCGATTTTTTCCTACTTTCATTACTCTGCTGGCAGAGGTTTTTTATCTTGTCGTTTGTATTTCCTGGTCTTTTCATGGATGTCTTATCTGTTGCCTAAGAGCCATGAAAATGCTATGAAAATACAAACGGCAAAAAGATGAGAACTCTGCTGGCAGGGTATACTTTAATTGGTTTTGCACTTCTGTATTTCCCACCTCATGTCCTCTCAGAGGCCTATTTTCAATTGGTTCAGAAATCAAACAATTAAGTTGCTTTCCATTTAAGTTTGCTTTATTTCTGTTTTTTCATTCCCTTCTTACAGAAGTAGCTACATGTAGTCCTTGACTGCCTATTTTTCAGTATACCTGAGCTCTCCTAACAGAAGCCCCAGTAAAAAGAGGGAACTGGCGTTACCTGAAATAAAGCTGCTATCTCTAGTCTAAACGAGGCTGAGTGGTATCACCACAAAAAATCGAGCGGCTCTGAACTCGAGAACGGGGTTTATCATAACAGCAGTGCTAGAACGCATGCGTCTTAGATGATGTGCTTTACCACAAGGAAAAGCACTCAATATTTAGTCAAATCCTGTGCGAAATGAAAGTTTACCCATCACAATAGATTCCTAGACTGTTTGGTTCCAGTTTTTCTCCATAATTCTGTTTTAGCGAGCTGATAGAGGGAAAAGTTAGCGTCAAGTCCTCAGAAAGGAATGAAGCCGGTCGATCTGGGAAAATTTGCTCGCACGGAGTACTGTCTTTTTTCTTATTTCACCTTGATTTTTATCGTGTGGCACTAATCTGTGGCAGGTTAGCACCACTCTAGAAGTTGATTTTGCATTACTTTGAGGATATTTAACAGAGATCATCATCTTTCTTCCACTCCCGCTTCCACTCGTGTTTTAGTAAAAATGGCGCAACGGACGGTTTGATTGAAATTCTACTTTATTTTCCTTTAGTGGCAATGGAATGGACTTTTTCTTAAACGACGTCATAACAGCGAAACCGCCTGATTCTCTGACTGAACCTGTTTGTTGTTATGACTTGTTTCGGCCACCGCTTGCACAACGTAAATCTTAAGGTTTCTTTTCCCCGCACATAGGTGGCGGTTACTACCCATGCCCTCTCGGACGTGAGCGCGTTCTTCAAGGCCACCGCGTCCAGTGTCTTAAGGTCCCTATTTACTGACTGGTTTAACTTGTCTGATTCGAACAGCTTCATTCTGTAGACCGCTGACTACAAATGCTGACCGTAATTTCGATATCACAAAACGCCGAATTTCCTTAATTCTCCAACAGTAAACAAGTGGATTAATTGAAGAGTTTAATAGCACCATCGTTGATCCAACTAAGAGCAAAAATTCGCTGACCTCTGTCTCGGAAAGCAATGCGATCACATGACTTATTCCACATGGTAGATAGCTGAGAAGAAGTGTACAAAGCGCGTAAAGGATTGTAAAGACAGACCTCCTGTACTTGGAAATATCCATATGTATTCTTGTCGCCATGCTGTTTTGATCCCTTATTTGCTTTCGGTGTCGTCGTAATATTGTGAAGATTCGAACGTAGGAGAAGGGAATTGCTATGATGCCAACAATAGCGAAGACAAAACCAAGGCAAAGAACTACCTTCTTGAACCATTCCACATTCGAAAACCAGAAGTAAATCGAAGTTGGAAAGAGGATAACAAATGCCAGTAAAATTAACTTGATTACTCGATTGACCGTGACAATGGCAGCGTATCGCAGATGCAAGGCGAGTGCGAGGTATCGGTCAAAGCTAATCACCGTGATGGCCGAAAATGACACAAAGGTGAGGGAAGCTGCCAGTGGGTAAGCTATGGCACCAGTAATACAGTATATGGGAGAGTGCATAGTCAGAGAACCAATAAGATGTATGGCCACCATTGGTTGCACTAAAACTCCAATAACAAAATCTGCTAATGCTAGGCCAAACAGAAGCACCGAAGATGAGGTGTGCAATGAGGGTGTTCTTTTAATGGCCCAAAGTACCATAAAGTTTAACGTTGCAGCCGAAAAGCTTGACAAAATGTTTATTATACAGATTGCAATTACCAGGGAATCGCTTTTGGGTGGAAAATATCCAGGAAATGTAATAGGACAGTGATTGGTAGAAGAGCCGGTGGCGAAGTTTCCCAAAGAGATGCCAGAGGGGCTCATCATTTACTCCAGGTGAAGAGATGATCATCTAATTTCATACTGCAACCGAAAAATTAAAATAACAATGTTGTTAGTCGTGGACATAAATGTATTGTCGCTAGCCAGCCATAGCGGACGGCGTCTTTTTGTTTTTGGACCGATGCAATTTTTGTCCTGAAATATTTACCAGTGTGATTGTCAAAGTAGCTGTGCCGGTCCACGGAGTGAAAGCCGAGTGGGATTGACAATGTTATGACGAAAGACAATGTCAATAACAAGGCAGACGCACGAAAAATAAGTTATAACTGAATCAATGTGTCTCCTTTATGTTCTGAATGCTTCAATCTGCCTCAATCTGTCTTTTCTCCCAAGAGAAAATCAGGGTACCCCAAATTTACGAAATTTTCTTACCGGGATTTGCTCCATTTTATTTTCATCCCGGAATTTCAAGAATTTTCGGTTGCGAGGTTCGCATTTCGGAAGTTTCGAATTTTTAGAAAACTCTTCAAGGAAATTTCCGCACCATTTGTCTCCGCTCCGAAAGTTCCGGTTGAATGAAATTAATGAAATTAAATTAAAAATAGTTCAACTCCTTTTAATTGATAATTAGGCAAATTTAAGTCAGTGTACATGTACGAGCCAGCGCTTATATCCACCTTTTAAAAATGAACCCAAGTTCGCATTGCATGCTGAATGAAAATGGTCCCTGCAAGAGGTCACGCTGCAGCACAACGAGTATTGTTAGAGAGTGGCTGATACCATGGCAGCTGTTAACTTGGTAAACAGAAAATTTATTAGCGAAGGAAAAGTCCTTTCTATCAGAGCGTGTTCAGTTTGCTTTAGGATGTTAGCCCGCCAATGGGGAACCATGGAAACCGAAACGTTATTCCCCCGATTGTTTTCGTAAACATGATGGCCAGGTCGTATTTTATATTTCTTAAGCCTACTGCAGTATAACGAATTATTTTTAACAGCATAACTTTTTCTATAGACATTTGCTGAATCGTTCGTTCTACATTTGATAAATCTGTAGTATTTTAAAATGCTACTAAGCTGAGTGCCTCAAATTAAAGCTATGTTCTGAAGTTCGCAAGTTGTTCAACCGAATACCGCCTAACTTTTAACATGTCCAGTAAAGGGTGACGTAACACAACTTAGAGTAAAGGCTCAGTTTTGTTAACTACTCTTTTTGGCTTGCATGAGATCTATGTTCGATTTATCTGACCCAATATATGAGCTACCTTTTAAATTTTATTGAGAATAAAACTTTGAGTGGAGTATTGGACAACATATAATTATCCGGCAGTAGAACCTCGACAAATGGAACTTCTATATAATTAACGAATTCTTCGGTATAAAGATGTATTCTTAGCCCTAGCAATACTAAAATGTGTGGAAAGGTACCTTTATACAACGAAACCTCGTTATGGCGAACATATTTTGCCAGTGCCTTGGCCCCTCGTTGTTTGAGGTTTTACTGTACTTACCTCCAAGTAATGCGTTCAGGCACGATCGACTGCACTAGTCCGCTATAAATGGACAAGGTCACGGCCTGAAATCCCAGTTATATGTTTGGCTTTCAAATTTATTTGCTAAGAACACGAAACAAAAAAGGTTCGTCTTAAAAGAATTAATTTAGAATATAATACGTTTCGAAATTACTTGTCTCAGATGGATATACCGGTGGTATTGTGTTTTCATGCTGTGTTTGTTAACGAAACGTGATTTCCTAATTTGAAACTCAAAAACAACTGTTTTATTATGTTTTAAAGGTATTGTTTCTGTTGTGTTCTTTTGTAAGGGATCGTGAAAAGGCTGGTTTTCTTTAAAAAAAAATTGACATTAAAAAACAAATGGTTCGTTCCCAATTAATGTTTGAATAAAGTTAAGAGCAGAGGCCAAAGTAGCAAGCGCTGATTAGAAACTCAAAGTTGCACTTGAAAAAAATTATGAAAGTTGTTTCCCAATTCTATTAAATAATCAATACCTATTTCTTGTTGACTGTTCAGGTTTTTGTGCTTATAGTACTCCTATGGAGCGATCTTCAATTATATTGAGAGTTGACAGTCTTTACTTCAGTGTGCTGTTTTATTCATTTGGTCTTTTAGTTCGTGTCATTGCATTTTAAGGTGGATAGCAACAGTTTCCAGCACGTTTTAAGAAGTTCCCTAAGTGATGAGTTGCAATATTTGTATATGCCTAATTTATGGTGAGCAAGTTGTGGCCATCTTAATGGCACAGCACCCTTAATTAAATTTAAATTATAAAGTTAAGGGTGCTATGGTAACTTGTTCACCAAGGATTTGGTATTTTGGGTAGTGACTAATATCAATTAACGCAGAGTGCTAGCTAGAATTGATCCGTCAAAGTACGACTGCTGCAAAGTGCAGAAATTGTTTAATGCTAGTCACCTTATATGTCAGTATGAAACAAATTGATGTTAAAATAAACGTGAAATGTAATTGACATTATCTAACTAAAATGATTTTTTAGGATGACACAAGCCGATGCCAAAATTAACGTAAGAATTGTGTTTTTTTGTTTTGCAGCTATTACAATAAAAATTAGTCTTTAAAATCAGCCTTCTTATCCCGAAGGTCAACACGGTGGGGGTTGAAGCTGAACCAAGTTCGCATCCTCTTTGAAAATCAAAGGCTCCTTAGAGCTACCTCGTGGAATAAATTGATAATTACCTTACATTGGCGTTTTCTCCCAACGCGTTTGGACAGAATTATTGTGCTTGTAATTCAATTGATGGCAAAAAATTCCTTAAATTTTGAATTCTGAAGATTTAGTTATAATGTAGGCAAAGGTTTTCATTGTCTAAATTTCAGGGATGGAGGTACTGAGCAGAAAGCGTCAATGGAGTTTTAATATTAGCGGGTTGCCTCACAGGCGGCCCAAGCTCACACTGCGAGGAGTTATGCATTTTCTTTTAATCTTTATTCGGACGTTCCGCGAAAATGTGACATATAAAGCCGATATCTACTATTACATAACAACCGAGTTAGATTACGCGCTCGAAAACGTGACTCTTTCCTTACATTGAATTAAAAAAAAAGTTTGTATGGGGAAAAACTGTATCGACTTTATAGCTGAAGTTTTGATATTTTTGCATTAAAAATTATTTACCTCAGTGCCTTGTTATCTTTTTTATCTTCAGCTCGATCAAAGCCGTTTAAGCGAGTTATGTAACACAACATGGTGAGCGTCACGTTTCAGCGTAATCAAACTCGGTCGTTATGTAATAATAGTAGATGCCCTGACCACAGACATAAAACAATTGAGATACCGCGCTTTTTACCTATAACCTAAACTTCCATTCAACATGATCCATATTCAAAGCAATACTGAACATTACCATTTTGTTTTCAAAAGTCTTGAGCGACCCCATAGTCCGTAATTTGCATTCAAAACACCTCACATTTCGAAGTTTTCGTGGTCGTGAGTGAAACTAGAAAAAATCAACAAAGTTGAACGCTAACCAATCTGAAGTACTTCATTATTTTCCCATTTTTTTATGTTTTTCAAAAATTGATTTGTATTTCTCAAGGCCTTGGAAGTCTGTTATAAATTCAACAGGACACCATGACCTTCTGTCTTAAAAGTCTTGGCCACAAAACCATGATCATAGCTAGCGGTCTTAATGGGTCTTCACGCAACAATCGTCGCTTTTAGGACTTTGACGCTAATTTCGCTGTAGACGAGTATTCTGTAGCATATTTCCTTTCAGTTTTGGCTCCACAAGGGAGTGTTTGGAATCCCAAGCCCATCACACTTCAAGGGGACAGCACGCCATTTTGAATCTGTCCAAGTAGTTGGTCACATTTTCGCCTCTGTGAGTCTTCTGTGCTACCCCCAAATACATACACTGAGATAATGGCGTGACTCTGAGTAGAGTACAACGAGAAATCTGGTCGGGGAGGGGGAGATACGGTAAAACAGTGTTTAATCCAGGTTAAATGCATAAATTAATGTCTGACAAAAGTGAGTGAGTGATTTTTAATTGAATCCATCCCCAAACCTTATAGCATTACTTACGTCATACCATGAGGTAAAAACCACAATTCGTTTAACAGTTAACTATTTCACGGTACTATATGTAATTTAGTTACTGCTCTAAAGCCAAAACTAAAGCAATTATAATTACAACGGCCAGGCGCAAAGACGTAAACATGGCAATGGACCAACTCTAGCTGGATGGAGATACCCGGGGTTTTATTATCAGCCTCTATATAGGGAATAATAATGAGCCCAAGAAACGCGACGGCGGCGGGAATCGAGCCTAGAAGTTACCCTAACCAGCACCAAGCGTGCGAAGACCGTATAATAATGGGGCAGTTGCACTGATTTTCGTTTGTCATCTGATTGCGATTCTAGGATAGACCCAGGTACATGTACGTTTCTAACCATCCCGCAAGAAAATCCTTTAAGATTGAAACTCGTAGGGAATCTTTACGTTATGTGCTGATTGTGATGGGCCATACCAATCCTAGATGTTTAAAGTCTCAGGGCTGTTAACGACAACATTGGATGCCACCAGACTTACGAGTAAAAATAGATCACAAAACACCTGTCAATTAAAGACCTATAATCAGTTTCAATTTTTTAAGTCTTTTTCAGGTGGCTACATTTAATTCAATATTACTGCTTTTAACTTCCGACACAGTGCTGGGTTTTTATTGAATTTTAGAAGGTTTTTTGAGAAAATCAGTTCTTACAAAAGTGCTACTCAGGAGTAATTTGAAAACGCAGCTTTACCGTCCACACAAATCCGCAACGAAAACGGAACTTTTAGAAAACACCGATCCAAATCAAAGGTATTTGAAAACGCCGGCTTTACGTTTTGGGGTTACTGGAAAACATTTTGAAAACGGAGCTTTTGGAAAACGATGACATCCCGATAATCATGTGATTTCCCAAATCGACGTTTCCTCAAACACAAATCCAAAATAACCAGTGATCAACGGTTGTGTTTTTAAATTTCTCCGGCATAGTGTCGATGGAAAACATTTGATGCCCAGTTTCAGAGGGAAACTTCCTTTTCCAAATTGCTCTGGCGTTGTGTGCCGGGGCCTCGGCCAGCTCAATTTTTTTGCTTTGGGCAAAAAATCAACCAGTTCTTATATCTTTTTTTATTATTTTTCAAGTTCTGCTGTTAATTGCTGAAAGAATTTGTTCTTGGAGTAAGAAAAACCACGCGGGTTTACCGCGCCGTAATTTCGTCTCGTATCACATGAATTAAATAGTGGACCTCCTCATCGTTTACACATCTAGATGGAAACGTTTCCTCTATTCGTCAGGTCTTTTTGAGTCTAATTTAACACGTTTAACATCTTATGTCTAGCTGTGTTTACTAGACCAGAAATTCCTGAATAAAAGACTAAAGATTTTCATTTATATGAAAGGAAACAACGTTTTAAAAACCAGCCTGAATTGTGTAACAGTAAAAGGACTCCGAATTTTTCCATTTCAGTATCTGTCTACTTATTTTCGACTGCGAAATCAATTATGCTCAGTATGCTTTTGAAAAATAGACCTTAACATTGAGATATTTCAAGAAAAAAATAAAATTTGCCCCTCTAAACATTTGTTAAATCTGATCGCATATATACTCAGAATTTAAAAGCCACCGTGGCAAAATTATGGGGCTTTTTCAATGAAGTCGATGTTTCAATACAAACTGGTTCCTTGTCAGAGTCTCGAGCTTTCTCAGAAGTGAAATCCTGGATACATGCCAACCGGAAGTAAAGAAGAGAAACGAATAGGATTTACCATTAAGATGTATTTTCCATGAATCTCATGACGCATCATCACCCGATTTTCATGTGACCTAAAGAAAGTATGAATTAGTTTTAGGATTGTCCTTGATATTCGATTCTCTTCTATAACTGAGCAATCGACCATCTTGCATCTTTCTACATGTCCTGCAATGCTATTCAAAGAGAAATTGACTAGAATTAAAATTACATGCTGTGTTAGAATATATTTATAGACCAGCAAGCTCACTCTAAACCTGAATCGGAAGTAAAAAGAAGCAACCAATAAGATTTAGCTTTCAGGCAGCTTTCCATGAAATCGTCCAAGTCCCGCATCATCACACGATTTTCATGTGACTCCACGAGAAAATAAATTGGTTTTAAATTTCTTCTTCGTATTCTTTTCAGTTGCATTCATCGAGAACATTTAACTTCTACAATACGGGAATCGACCAACTTGCATCACTTTTCAGGTTAGAGTCGAATTTAATTTATTACACATATTTTCATACTGTTTTCTGTCGTTTTGTTGGCTGTTTTCTTCTACAAAGAAAGCTCGTGTTTAGTTTCACAACAATTTAATTATCTAGGACGTCTCACGCTTTTCTTAAGCAAACTAATGAAAAGAAGAAAATGCTTATCGTGCTGGTTTTTTTTTAACTGCTAACAAGCCGTGTAAACTGGAGTTTAATTCTTCTCTACATAACTTTGAACAGCATTGCAGAACAAGCAGGACGCGTCATGAAAACAAAAGGCTTATTTTTCCTTGTGTTACTTGGTCTCCTCTGTCAGTCGTTGATTTCGACAAAAACACCAAGCGCTAAAAACAAGAAGAACTCATTGTCAGTCCAAACGGCAGGAGGCTGTTGCGGTCCCATCTGATCGCATATGTTCGCAGAATTAGAAGCCACCGTGGCGAAATGATAGGGCTTTTTCAATTAAGTCATGTCTTGAGATGTTTCATTGCAAACTGGTTCCTTGTCAGAGTCTCTAGCTTTCTCTGAAGTGAAATATTGGATAAATGCCAGCCGGACATAAAGAAGAAAATCGAATATAGGATTTAGCTTTAAGATGTATTTTCCATGAAATCGTAAAAATAAAAAATGATAGTAGCAATTCACGACGCATGATCCTGCGATTTTCATTTGACTTAATGAAAGTATGAATTAGTTTTAGGATTCTCCTTCATAATCTCTTCTATAACTGAGCAATCGACCAGCTTACGTCTTTCTACATGTCTTGCAATGGTGCTCAAAGAGAAGTTAACTAGAATTAAAATTACAGTTTACATGCTGTGTTAGAATTTATTTACAAACTCAGCTGAACCGGAAATAAAAAGAAGCAACCAATAGGATTTAGCTTTCAGGCAGCTTTCCATGAAATCGTCCAAGGAACGTGTCCCAGCACATCATCACGCGATTTTCATGTGACTCCACGACAGAATAAATTGGTTTTAAATTTCTTCGTGATAGTCGTTTCAGTTTTGTTAATCGAGAACATTTAACTTCTACAATACGGGAATCGACCAACTTGCATCACTTTTCGGGTTAGAGTCGAATTTAATTTATTACACATATTTTTATACTGTTTTCTGTCGTTTTGTTGGCTTTTTTCTTCTACGAACAAAGCTCGTGTTGAGTGTCACAACAATATAATTATCTAGGACGTCTTGCGCTTTTCCATGGAAGCAAACTAATGAAAAGAGGAAAAGGCTTATCGTGCTGTTTTTTTTGACTGCTAAAAAGGGGTGTAAACTGCAGTTTAATTCTTATCTATATATCTTTGAACAGCATTGCAGAACAAGCAGGACGCGCCATGAAACCGAAAGGCTTATTCTTCCTTGTGTTACTCGGTGTCTTCTGTCAGTCGTTGATTGCGACGAAAACAACAGGCGCTGAAAACAAGGAGATCTCATTGTCAGTCCAAATGGCAGGAGGCTGTTGTGGTCCCGTCAATGAAGACTGTGGAAAGTGTACTCCCAAGGGTCAGATGCCAAAATTCAAGACCGGCTACAGCTGCTGTTTGCCTGTGATACAAGAGCTCGAAGAGAAGAAGCCTTCCGTCTCAGGTCCCCAGTACTGGTGCTGTAAGTGTGGCTACCCAGCTTTACAGCCTTCATATGGCCAGCCTTGCTGCGCGGGAAATTGTTAGATCCATCCGAGCCGAAAGTCCAGTCAAGTCCATGGCAAGATTGAAGTTCTTAATTGCGCAATGAAGCATATAAATGAACGTTTAAATTATATAGGTTCCATTTTTTACTGTGATCATGTGATGCAATAGTAACTGAACAGATGTGTGGCCATTGCTATCAATTCTGTTTGTCAGTCTGTCTTTACTTTTTACTTAGGTAGAATATTAAACTTTACCTTCCCTGAAATAATGATTTTAATTCGGCATAGTTTCTAAATACAACTGTCACATTTGTAATTATTAGTCAGCAAACTAGTGAGAAGCCTTGCAGAGCCAAATGTCTCCCAACAAGAGAACAGTTTTGCTAGTAACTTTTCCTCAAATTGATAATTTGGTTAGGTACGTGCCGTTTAAATCGGGTAAAGAACAGTGCGTCACGAGCTGTAACCGAAATTTAATGCTTGAAATATCAATCTCTTTAAATTTTCAATTATGATTGATGGTTGGCTGATGGTATTGTCACCCAGTCCCTTATCAGTTTTAGGCCAAGATAGGTAATTTTCCCTTCTCTGTCTCAGACCTGATCGAAAATCCATATCCAAACTCAGACCCGACACATCCTACAGAGTGCTATCACGTGAGCGAAACCAAATTCCCAATTGCTGCTAATTTCTGAGGCAGAAGAGCTGAAGTTTGTCAAATTCCAGAATATGATGGGTTTTTTTTCATGTCCCACGAGAATCACGCTTTTCAGAGGTTCGGAGCCTAATACCATAGAGAAAAAATTTGGTGATCTTGGTCGGCCCGTATTGGGAAAAGTAATGCTCTCGGTTTTGACTACTCAAGACCTCCGACACAGGCCGGCATATTAATGCACTTCCCCTCTAGACGATTGGAAATTTACACCAGAATGAAATTCCAATTTCTCAGCCTCTAGCAGATAGAACGGGGACATCATTAAACTAACAATGTCGCATTTAAGAGATCATGCATGAAAGCAAGTACTTATTTTACTTTCCAGCCCGCATAACTATACTGAAGTTATAACTTTTTTAAAACATCCAGGCCAATAATCACTTGTAACCGTAATCATTGACACAGTCTAATTTTGGCTTGTCTTCTCTGCACTTCTCTTAAAGAGAAGTGCGATGTGATTCGGAAGTTCCAACAAGTATTAACGGCGTCATTATAGTCCATTAAAAATTCTGTTGGTTGGATAACCTACCCTAACCAGAAAAAAAAATGGTTTTTGGGGAAGGTTAGTTTCTGGCTAAGTTTTATATCTTTTTCAGAGCTGTTGACAGGTATTGCTAAGCTATTCACAGGTAACAAGATCTGTGAACAAGCTTTGCAAATCATCCCTTTTTCTCCCCACCCACCCCCTCCGTCCCGCGTGTTACGCCCAGCAACCAAACCTAACCACTCAACTAGAGGGCGACTTGATCGTTAATCAGCAAACTTTTTGTTCCGGTCTCGGATACCCACGGGAGAACTAAATGCAATGTAAGGCTGCAATTACTATACACTACGCAGTCACAACGGCGAC